>Ga0209506_1001954_pt1 | contig 19627 bp, 18 predicted proteins | sample AD_JPNHG2_MetaG_FD_184409 | JGI IMG/M metagenome (GOLD analysis project Ga0209506, IMG submission 184409) | Active sludge microbial communities of municipal wastewater-treating anaerobic digesters from Japan - AD_JPNHG2_MetaG (SPAdes) (version 2) | ecosystem: Engineered > Bioreactor > Anaerobic...
AATTCATTCATTTTACTGCCAAACTCCAGGTATAGGGGTACGGCAAAACATACATTTGCCATCGTTAATGAAATTTTTGTTAACGGTATAGCCAACCCGTTCTATCAGCAATTTTTTGCAGGAAGTACAGAAAGTATTTTCGTAGCCAAGTGCAGGAACATTTCCCACATAAACATATTTTATTCCTGCAGTTTGGGCAATTTCTCGAGCGTTGAGCAATGTTTTTATGGGCGTCGGTGATAAATCGGGTAATTGATTGGTAGGGAAAAATCGGCTGAAATGGAGTGGCGTATTTTCAAAACCATTGTCAACCAGCCATTTGCACATGCTTTCTATTAACTTGGCACATAGAGGAATTCTCATCCTGGCAGTTTAATACCATGCCCGACACACAAAGAAAATCCACTCCGGAGAAATTCTTTTATTTCCGGAGTGGAATCAATCACAAAAAACCAACTAAATTCACTATTTTTTCCAGAGTTTGCTCATTTCTTCCAGCGTTTTTCCTTTGGTTTCGGGCACCATTCGCCAAACAAATATTGCCGATAAAACTGCCATACATCCATACAAAGCATAAGTAAATGCCGGATCAAAATTGATCAAAGAAGGGAAAGTGGAAGAAACCAGGAAATTGGCAATCCATTGAGCTGCAACGGCAATAGCAACCGCTTTGCTACGAATGGTATTGGGAAAAATTTCCGAAATCAATACCCAGCAAATTGGTCCCCACGACATCATAAAGGATGCCGTATAAATAATAATGAAAACCAATGTACTGACGCCGATAATTTCTGCATAAGCCAGTCCGCTAATGGCAAACATGGCAATAGCCATACCAATGGAACCAACAATCAACAAAGGTTTTCTGCCAAATTTATCTACTGTCAGTATGGCTACCAACGTAAATACAATATTTACAAAGCCCATTACAACTGTCTGCATCATGGAAGCATCGCGGGCAGCGCCCATACTCTGAAAAATTCGCGGAGCATAATACAATACCACATTTATACCTACAAATTGCTGAAAAACAGATAGAAGAATACCGACTATCAAAATTTTCCAGCCGTACGAAAGAACTTTTCCAGTAGTTTCGTGTACTGTTGCCTTGATATCTTCCAAAATCTTTGAACCTTCGTCTATACCCGATATTTTTTTCAGCACGTTAAATGCTTTGTCTTCTTTATTGTTAAGAACCAAATAACGAGGCGTTTCAGGGACAAAAAACAGCAAAATTCCAAAAAGCGATGCAGGAATGGCTTCAGAAGCGAACATCCTTCGCCAGCCTATGACATTGATCCATTCAATGGATTGACCAACAGCGATGGAATAATTCACAAAATAAACCACCAGCATTCCAAAAATAATGGCAAACTGATTCCATGAAACGAGTTTTCCCCGAATATCGGCAGGAGCAATTTCGGCAATATACATGGGAGAAATGGCTGAAGCCAACCCTACGCCTATTCCACCCATGATGCGATAAATATTAAAAGCAATTAACACATCAAGTGAAGCACTACCTTGCTTGAAAAACAAAAATTCCGGATAACCTGAGCCCAATGCTGATAAGAAAAACAAAACTGAAGCTACTTGCAAAGACTTTCTTCGTCCAAGTTTGGATGCAAAAACTCCGGAGACCGATCCTCCAATAATACAACCTATGAGTGCACTTGAAGTGGTAATACCATGAATTAAATTGCTGGTGTGAAAGTATGCTTGCAAAGCTTTTTCAGCTCCTGAAATCACAGCCGTATCATATCCGAAGAGCAAACCACCTAAAGTGGCTACCAATGTTATTCCAAAAACAAAAACCTTGTTTTCTTGTTTCTTATTCATAATTATAAATTTAGCCATTTAAGCACTTTCAAAAAGTAACTTGAATGGGGCTGATGAATTTTAAATATACATATTAACAATAGCTTCATACAATTCTTGCTTGCCACTCATAAGAGCAGGTTCGCCTTTGGAAAGTGCATAAGTGCGCAGATCTTCCAGTGTCAATTTACCCTCTTCAAATTCTTTACCTTTTCCACTATCAAAAGAAGCATAACGATCAGTGAGCATTTTTTTGTAGGGCGATTTTTCCAGAATGGCAGCAGCCGATTCCAATGCACGTGCAAAAGCATCCATCCCGGCAATATGAGCAATAAAAATATCTTCCAAATCGGTAGAATTTCGACGGGTTTTGGCGTCAAAATTCGTTCCTCCTCCCTGAAGTCCGCCATTTTGCAAAATAACCAGCATGGCTTGTGTCAAATCATAAATATCAATCGGGAACTGATCGGTATCCCAACCGTTTTGATAATCTCCACGATTGGCATCAATCGAGCCCAGTAAACCAGCATCGGCAGCACATTGCAATTCATGTTCAAAAGTATGACCGGCAAGGGTTGCATGGTTCACTTCGATATTCAGTTTAAAATCTTTATCCAGACCGTGAGCACGCAGAAAACCAATAACCGTTTCAGCATCTACATCATATTGGTGTTTGGTGGGTTCCATTGGTTTGGGTTCGATCAGAAAAGTTCCTTTAAAACCTTTTGAACGCGCATAATCGCGTGCCATAGTCAACATCATGGCCAAATGTTCCTTTTCACGCTTCATTTGCGTATTGAGCAAGCTCATGTAACCTTCACGTCCACCCCAGAATACATAATTTTCGCCACCAAGAGCAATCGTGGCATCCAGCGCATTCTTGATCTGAACGGCTGCCCGTGCTACAGCGTTAAAATCAGGATTGGTAGCAGCTCCGTTCATATATCGTTTGTGCGAAAATACGTTGGCTGTTCCCCAAAGCAACTTGATCCCCGTTTCAGCCTGTTTTTGTTTGGCATATTCCACAATGGCTTTCATATTGGCTTCATATTCTTCAATGGTATTTCCTTCATCAATCAAATCGATATCATGGAAACAATAATAATTGATACCAACCTTTTGCATGAATTCAAAACCAGCATCCATTTTGTTTTTGGCTCTTTCCAGTGCATCTTTTCCTTCATTCCACGGAAAACTTTTGGTGGGTCCGCCAAACTGGTCGCTTCCTTCTGCACACAATGTATGCCAGTATGCCATTGAAAATTTAAACCAATCTTTCATTTTACGGCCATACACTACTTTTTCGGCATCGTAGTACCGAAACGAAAAAGGATTTTTACTCTCTTTTCCTTCAAATTTGATTTTTCCCACTGTTGGAAAATACTCTTTTATTGTCATAATTCATAAATTATTAAATTCCTCAGCCAAATTAGCTTAAGAATAAGTTAAACATTTTTTATTATCTTGTAATTATCACTAAAATTTCTATTTAAAATTTCAAATGCTGCAACCATCGATCGTAAGCTTCACGCGTAATTTCCTGATTTTCTTTTTCAGGCTGAACGGTAAGAATTTTCTTTAACGTTGCAAAAGCTTCTTCTTCGTTTTTATAAATTTCCGCTCCTATTCCTGCTCCGCGAGCAGCACCTATCGAGCCATCAGTATTATACAACTCAATGGTTGCACCGGTTATGTTAGCCAGTGTCTGACGGAAAACGGGCGAAAGGAAAAGGTTGGCATGTCCGGCACGAATGGTTTTCGTCTCGATACCTATTTCATTCATAATATCCATTCCGTATTTAAACGAAAATGCAATGCCTTCATGAGCAGCTCTTATTAAATGAGCTTTGCCGATATGATTGAAATTGATGCCATGAATGGAACAATTGGGTTCGCGATTTCCCAACATCCGTTCTGCTCCATTACCAAAAGGAATAATACTTACGCCGCCACTGCCAATAGGGATTTTTGCTGCCATTTCATTCATTTCATTATAACTCACACCTTCCGGAGCCACGTTATTTTTTATCCATGCATTCAATATAGCTGTACCATTAATACAAAGCAGCACACCAATACGCTTTTCACCGGCAGAATGGTTGACATGGGCAAACGAATTGACTCTCGACTGCGGATCGTATTTTATTTCTCCGTTCACACCATAAACAACACCTGAAGTTCCGGCAGTAGCAGCAATTTCACCCGGATTTAGCACCTTTAACGACAAGGCATTGTTTGGTTGATCGCCGGCACGATAAGTAACGGCTGTTCCTGCTGCAAGTCCAAGTTCATGCGCAGCTTCTGCACTGAGGAATCCCTGATTGCCAAAAGTTGGAACAATTTCAGGAATAATGGAAGTACTAAACCCAAAATAATCAAACAGAAAATCGGCAGGAGCTTCCTTTGTGAAATCCCATGCTATTCCTTCCGACAAGCCCGATGCAGTAGTACAGGGCTTTCCTGTCAGTCGTAAAGCAATATAATCGCCAGGCAACATGTAATACTTGATTCGTTTGAAATTTTCCGGTTCATTTTCTTTTACCCAAGCCAGTTTTGCAAGCGTAAAATTTCCCGGAGAATTCAATAAGCGAGATAAGCATTTTTCTTCTCCAATTTCCTTGAACGCTTTTTCTCCGTAAGGTACAGCACGACTGTCGCACCAGATAATTGCATCCCGAATTACTTGCAGTCGTTCGTCCACCAATACCAAACCATGCATCTGATAGGAAATGCCGATGGCTTTAATTTCTTCCGACCGAACTTTACTGTCTGTTATTACAGCTTGCGTTGCAAGTTTCAGATTTTCCCACCACGTTTCCGGGTCTTGTTCTGCCCATCCGGGTTTCACCGATTTAATCTGCATTTCTTTCTTCGGGAAAAATTCACTCGAAACACATTCGCCTGTTGTGGCATTAATAAGACTTGCCTTAATGGAGGAACTTCCTATATCATATCCAAGTAAATACATAATTCTTAGTCGATTATTGATTTATAATAATGATTTTTTTTGGTTTATAATTTCTTTCTATCAAATTTATACAACCGTGCAGCACGATGAGGCACATTTTTTTCTACTTCGTCGAGCATGACCAGTTGATGCAACTGCATCATTTTTTTCTGAAAGTTTCTTACATCCGAATGAGTTTGATGAATAACATCATAGAGAATTCTTAATTGTGACATGGTAAATTTTCGGGGCAGCAATTCAAACATAAGACGAGGCTCTACTTTCAAAGTATGCCGAATATGTTCCAAAGCCGCATGAATGATTTCATTGTGGTCGAAAGCAAGATTAATTTTGTCGATATCTTTCACATCGTACCACTGCACCGTTTTGTTATCTTCTTCCAGCTTAATTTTTCTGTTTATTTTGATTAAAGCCACATAGCCAACCGTTACAATACGCCCGATTTTCATTTTCGTGGTATTTTCAAGCCAATAAATATCGCGTGGATTACTGGTTCTCTTGGGATCACCAAAACTCTTAAACTGACTGAGATAAATATTCTTCAATCCCGTGAGTTCTCCTAAAACACGACTGGCAGCTTCGTCCAAATTTTCATTCTCGTAAATAATGCTCCCCGGCAGTTTCTTATCATTGTATTGCTCACCGGGTTCGTCGATGGTTCGCTCAATAAGCAAAACTTTCAGTTTCTCTCCATCAAATCCGAAAACCACACAGTCAACCGAGACATGCGGATTATAAACATTTACTGATTCCATTGATTTATAAAGAAGTTTTTGAATAACGACACAAAAATAATATTCAAATATAAAAATATCTAATTAAATATTATGTTATAAAACACATTTACAATATATTAAACATTGTATTTTATACAATATGTAATTGAATCATATTGTATAAAGTACAATAATACCAATGAAAACAACAAAATTTATTTATTGAAAAAAAGGCACAGCAAAATATTTCGTCTGTTTACTTAAAAGATTTTCAGCTTTTTACAATGAAATAATAAAACTTTTTTCTTTTTTGGGAGAAATGCCAAATAACTTTTGGGAATAGAAAAATTTTTTCTGAAAAAACAATAAAAAGAAAGAGTCTTCTCTTAAAAACCTAATTTTTTTAAAGTTTCATTCGGCTTTAATGTAGTAGACATAAGCTGCCAAGACTTGGCAATGCGTTCTTTGATAGATGATAAATATCGATTGTGAGTTATTGACTTTCGCATATACCACCAAACACGTTCAACAGGATTCAAGTCCGGAGAATATGCCGGAAGATATCTTATTTCCAATGTGGGATTAGCTTCCAGAAAGCCCTTAAGCTTTTTTGCATGATGAAACCTCACGTTATCTACTGGATTTACCTTTGGACAACTGATTGTGTAATAATTTAAGGTAATATATATAATTGTTGCCTAATTTTTTTACCTCTGTTACGTGATATCCCAATTTTCTGAATTGTTCTATCAGGCCGTTTTCGCCAGGCAAATGCAGTGCTCCGACTGTAATAAAACATGATGAGCTTTTTATCAGTTCAGGTAGCTGTTTCATCCATTCAAGATTTCTTTCATCCACTAATTTATAATATTCTTCAGCTGTAGCATCTGAAGGATTGTTTTTTTGAATCGACAATAAAAGCAATTTTTCTAAATCACCCTTTTTGTAAAAATTATTCAATTTGTTGGTTTCTAAAATCATGTTGTCGGTATGAAGAACTGAATAAGTAAATATTTCTGCCTGTCGTTGCAGGGAAGTTTTGTCAAAAAGCATTTCCAGTTGCTGGTCGATGGTTTCGAGTCCTACAATTTTTTTTCCTTTTGCTATTCCTAACTGTTGAAAATACGAATCGGGTGCAATATTTTCAATTTGGCCGGAGGCTTTTTTGTATACTTCGGTTTGATAAATGGTTAAAATCAAATTGGGCTGCAGCAGGGCCATTTCTTTCAATCCTATGTGAAGAACCGATTTTAGAGCTGAGTCGATTTGCAAGATTTGATTTTTATCTACTAAGTCGTAAATAGTTTGCTGGTTGGGAATAATAGCTGCTTTCTTAACTTTTTCCACCGCATCCAGGTTGTTCACCACCATTTCTCCAACCACAATTTCAGAAGTATTAAATGCTTGGTATAAGCCAGGGATACTATCGAGAAATTGTAACGGAATAAAATGATGGGTGCCAAACAAATAAGAACTTTTTTTCAATCCGTTGCCTGAGATTTTCCATAACAACTGTCCTTGAACGGATGAAAAAAACGACATGAATCCTACCAGAACAACAATTATTTTATACATGAAATGTTAAATTATATGGTTGGCACAAATATATGCAAATTATTTGTTGAGATAAGGAAACAAAATCAGGCAACTACTGTTTTTTGTGTTTTTTAATTGAAATTACGATTTCTATCAATTCACATTTGTGTTTTGTAACATTTTTGAAATATCTTTTTAATGGATTTGAAATTTGTGTTATAAAAAACGATAGTTATCTTTGTGCAAAATTATTAATTTCTAATATGAGTAACATATACCTGATTATCATTTTAGTATTGTTAGGATTGGCGGTGTTGGATTTGGTGGTTGGAGTATCGAATGACGCTGTTAATTTTCTTAATTCCAGTATTGGGGCCAAAGTTGCTCCGCTTTGGATAATTCTTACTGTTGCTTCTGCCGGTATACTTTTGGGTTCTTTATTTTCAGGTGGTATGATGGAAATTGCCAGAAGTGGCGTTTTTTTCCCTGCAAAGTTTACTTTTCCTGAGGTTATGATGTTGTTTTTGGCCGTTATGATTACCGACGTAATCCTGCTCGACGTATTCAATACTTTTGGTTTACCTACTTCTACCACTGTTTCTCTTGTATTTGAATTACTTGGTTCGGCTGTTGCAGTTTCTTTATTTAAAATTTGGCACAGTGATGCAGGTGCTGCATTGTCAGAGTATATTAATGCGGGCAAGTCGATTACCATTATTTCTGGAATATTTATCTCCATAGCCATTGCTTTTTTATGCGGAACAGTAATTATGTACATTTCACGCATTATTTTTTCTTTCAATTATAAAGCTTCTTTCAATTATTTTGGTGCATTATGGAGTGGGCTTGCTTTTACGGGCATTGCTTACTTTGTTATTTTTAAGGTTTTGTTGACTTCTACTTTGGTATCTTCAGAAACGGCTGCATATATAAATGCCAATATTGGTACTTTTTTGTGGGGTATATTCTTAGCGAGTACTGTAATTTTAGGACTTTTACAACACCTTTTTAAAATAAATATTCTCAAAATAGTAGTACTGGCTGGTACCATGTCGTTGGCTATGTCATTCGCAGGCAATGATTTGGTGAATTTTACCGGTCCTTTTATGGCTGCTTTAAATTCTTTTCAAATAGCTTCAGGTGTGGCAGCAAGCGGAGGTTCTATTGATAATCTTTACATGGGTATGCTTAGTGAACCGGTAATGGCCGATTGGCGATATTTGACTGCTTCTGGTATAATAATGATTCTTGCCCTGTGGTTTTCAAAAAAAGCCAAGACTGTTACCAAAACAGAAATCAACCTGGCAAGGCAGGGCGAAGGAATAGAGCGTTTTTCTTCAACTCAGGCTTCGCGTACACTTGTGAGAAGAGCTATCAATTTATCAAGATTGATAGAAAAAATTACACCCAAAAAGGTCAAAGATTTTATTGAGAGTCGTTTTGAAGTTGTACCTTTGAACGATAAAGATGCTCCCTCTTTTGACCTCATCAGGGCTTCAGTAAATTTAACTGTTTCCGCTTTGCTTATTTCTTTAGGTACATCATTAAAGCTACCTCTTTCTACTACTTACGTTACTTTTATGGTGGCTATGGGAACTTCACTTGCCGATCGAGCTTGGGGAAGAGAAAGCGCCGTTTATCGCATTACTGGGGTACTTACGGTTATTGGTGGCTGGTTAATGACTGCTCTGGTAGCATTTACCGTTTCCTTGATAGTGGGATTGACCCTTATGTACGGAAAAGTTTATGCTGTCTACGGATTATTGCTTCTGGTTTTAATTTTATTAATTCAGTTTGCTTCTGTTCATAGGAAAAGAGAGAAAAAAGAGGCAGCAAAAAGTTCAACTATTTTGACTAACGAAGACGCAATTCTGCATGAATGTACCGAATTGGTGAAACGAACCATCGAAACTACTATTCGGATTTTTAGGGAAACCATTGATGCACTTCATACAGAAGACAGAAAAAAGCTCAGAAATCTTTACAAGGAAGCAGACAACTTGAATAACGAATGGAAAGACAAAAGGAACTATGAAGTTTTGCCTACCCTTCAGCATCTTCAATCCGGTGCTTTGGAAATAGGTCAGTATTATGTGCAGATTGTCGATTTTTCGCATGAAATATCCAAATCGTTACGTGTCATTACCGAAGCAAGTCACAAATATATAGAAAATAATCATGAACCTTTCAGCCAAGAACAATTAAACGACCTGATGACCGTTTGCGATGCTTTTGTAGATGTTTTTAATGAATATGCAAAAATGGTTGAAACAAACAATTTCACCAGCTATGCTAATATACGAGATAAACAACTCAGAATTTCGGAATTGTTTTCCGAACTGACAAAAAAACAAATTAAAAGAGTCAAAGCGAATGAATCGGGAACGCGTAACAGTATATTGTTTTTGAACATACTGAATGAGGCGAAGCTTATTTCGTTGCAAATCAATAACCTGATGAGAGCCCGTTTTAGATTGTTTTCTTTAAGTGATAAAAATTAAAGCAGTATTTTAATTTGTCAGTCCGTCGTGCCACAGATAGGCTTCCGTTTATCGTAAAGGTTTAAAATAATTTTTGTAATCCATAATACAAAAAAGAGGTGAATTTTATATGTTATCATCGCCCAGATAAACCACCTCAATGCCGGCACGTTGTAAAAGTTCGATGCCATCCATGATTCGGTAATGTTCGCCATACACAACTCTTTTGATGCCTGCCTGAATTATTAATTTGGCGCATTCCATGCAGGGAGAGGCGGTAACGTAAAGCGTTGCACCGTCGCTGCTATTGTGCGAACGTGCTACTTTTGTTATGGCATTTGCTTCAGCATGAAGCACGTAAGGTTTTGAATTGTCGTCCTCATCTTCACAGTTATTTTCAAATCCTGCAGGTGTGCCATTGTAGCCATCCGAAATAATCATTTTATTTTTCACCAGTAAAGCACCCACCTGCCTGCGACGACAATAGGAGTTTTCTGCCCATATTCTGGCCATGCGCATATACCGCATATCCAGCAATTTTTGTTTTTCATTCATAAGTTTTGATTTTTCCATCTGTTTCACAATGAAATTTTTTCATTGACAATGTCATTCACATTCAAACCCGAAAAGTTTCCCGACGACATGAGTAAAAGGGCCGAATTTTTATAATCCAAAGATTTTAAAGCTTTTTCCAAATCATTCTTATTCGTAAAAACCTGTAAGTCTGCTTTTCCGAAACTTGTTTTTACCTGTTCTGGCTCAAATTGTTTCAGTCGTTTTTGTTCAATAATTTCAGGGTCGTAATAAACCATAGCCACATCTGCTTCGTCCATGCATCTTGCATATTGAGGAAGAAAATCTTCCATCAGACTGCTGAAGGTGTGTAGTTCGAGGCAGGCTATTAATCTGCGATGAGGATATTGTTGCCGAACGGCTTTGATGGTAGCTTTAACTTTGGAAGGAGAGTGGGCAAAATCCTTGAATACGACGGTATCATTGTTTTCGGTCAATTTTTCCAATCGATTAGAAGCGCCGGAAAATTCGGAAATAGCCGTAAAAAAATCGTCGTCGGAAATGCCAATCTGATGACAGGCAATGTGTGCGGCAGTCAAGTTTTGCAAATTGTGTTCTCCGAAAATTTTTAAAGGAATCTCCTTGTTTTTAATTTTAAGCCAGGTAATTTCGTTTCTTACTTCATAAGGTGGTGTGTGATAAGGAAAGGGGACGATGTCGCGGCGAAGTTGCTGAACAATTTTATTCAGGTTTTCGTCTCCATCAAAATAAATTAGTCTTCCTTGCAATTCAATTAAATCGGTGAATTTTTTAAATTGTTCTAAATAGTTTTCAAAAGTTGGAAAAACATTCATATGATCCCAGGCAATGCCGGTAAGTACTGCAATATGTGGATGATATAAATGAAATTTAGGGCGTGGATCGAGCGGGGAGGTAAGGTACTCGTCTCCTTCAAAAACTGCTATGCGCGAATCGTAAGAAAGCCTGACCATGTTATCGAAACCTTCAATTTGAGCGCCAACCATATAATCGGCTTCAATTTTCAGTTTGTTCAGCACGAATAAAATCATGGCTGTTGTGGTGGTTTTTCCGTGACTTCCGCCCACCACAATACGCGTTTTGTTGCGTGTCTGCTGATAAAGGAATTCAGGGAAAGAATAAATTTTCAATTTTAATTCTTTTGCTTTCAGCAGTTCAGGATTATCTTCGCGGGCGTGCATGCCGAGAATTACAGCATTCAAACCCTTGTGGATGCGCTCGGGAAACCAGCCCGTTTTTTCCGGCAACAGTCCATGTTCTTTCAATCGGGAATAAGAAGGTTCAAAAATTTCATCATCCGAACCTGTAATTTTATAGTTGTTTTTTTTACTGAGTGCGATGGCTAAATTATGCATGGCTGCTCCGCCAATGGCAATAAAATGAACTCGCTGCATAAGGTTGGAAGGTTTTTTAAATTTTATTGCTACTTTTGTGGAAAGTATTTTTTATAATGCAAAAATACGAAGAAAATACGAATCGAAAGCTACTTTGAATATGAAAATACATAAAATAGAAGCCGGTTTTTTCGACTGCGATGGTGGAGCCATCTTTGGTGTAGTTCCCAAAAAGGTTTGGCAAAAGCGTTATCCGTGCAATGAGGAAAATTTTTGTAAGCTGGCCATGCGTTGCCTGTTGATCGATACAGGCGAAAAACTTGTTTTGATTGACAGTGGTACGGGCGACAAACAGCTGGATTATTTGAAATATTACAACTTCAAGGGAGTTGTGAATTTTGAATTGGCTCTACAGCAATTGGGATACAGTTGCGGGGATGTTACCGATATAATCTTGACTCATTTGCATTTCGACCATTGCGGAGGATGTACTTATTATGATTCAGATCGGAAAAATGTATTGCTCACCTTCCCAAATGCCGTTCACTGGGTGGGAGAAAGGCAATGGATAAATTTTCTGGAGCCCAATGTGAGGGAAGGAGACTCTTATTTTCCTGAAAATATGCTGCCGGTACAGCAAGCAGGAAAATTGAAACTGGTCAAGGAAAACCGTTTTCTCTGTCCCGAAATTGAACTTCGTATTTTCAACGGACATACAGTAGGGCAATTGGTCAGTTATATTCAATATTTGGGGAAAACATGGATTTATGTGGGTGATGTAATTCCTGTAGCACCATCCATTCCATTGGCTTGGATATCGGCTTTCGATGCTTATCCGGTAACTTCGTTGGAAGAAAAGAAGATTCTTTTACAGGAAGCTGAAGAAAAACATCAAATCCTCCTATTCGAGCATGATGCTTATACTGAATGTTGTACTGTGAAAAAATCGAACGATAATTTCAGAATGGATGAAAGTTTTCCGTTTCCAAACCCAGTGAAATAGTCTCTTTTTAGTACTATAGACAGTACTATATAGAAAATCAGACTGCCATAGTAGTGATATGTTTTTAAAAAATTTTACGGTAAAGCATTATCGCTTTGTCTTCTGTCCGACATTCAACCGGACAGAAGACAAAGCGATAAACTTGTTAAAAGAATCATTGAGCTTACTTTAATTGTCGCTTGACTCTTTATCTAAAGAATTTTTGTCGTCTCCCAACTGATTATAAATCGGTTATGGGAGAATATTTGGGAACCAAAGCTTTCATAACTATCCAACCAATGAGATAGGCAACAGCACAGAAAGAAAAAACGATAAAGTAACCCGCTTCTTCGCCCTTAAAAATCAAAAATGACATTTGTGTTTGCCCCGCAAAGTCAAACAAAGCACCTGAAGCCTTATTAATTAACATTGAACCTATACCTCCTGCCATTCCGCCTATGCCGGTAACTGTAGCCACAGCACTTTTAGGAAACATATCGCTTACGGTAGAAAAAATATTAGCCGACCATGATTGATGTGCAGCTCCCGCTATACCTATGATAATAATGGGCAACCAATAAGAAATATGACCCAATGGCTGGGCAAAAAGGGCCAACAATGGGAAGAAAGCAAAAATCAACATGGCTTTCATTCTTCCAGCATAGGGATGCATTCCTTTTTTATCGACAAAATAGGTCGGGAGCCAGCCTCCAATAATGGACAAAAGTGTAATTGCATAAAGAACAAATATAGCCAGCTGACTTCTTGGATCGGATGATTTCAGTCCGTACACAGAACTCAAATATGCAGGAGTCCAGAAAAGATAGAACCACCAAACCCCGTCTGTCATGAATTTTCCGAAAGCAAAAGCCCATGTCTGCTTAAATTTAAAACACTGTTTGAAACTCAGTTTCTTTTCCTTATCCGTATTGGCATTAGGATTCACAGCTGCTTCATCCGCATGATCCAAATGAATGTACTCCAATTCGAGTTTATTCACTTTTGGATGCACTTCTGGTTTTTTGTAAATAAATGCCCAAAACCCCATCCAAATAAAACCCAAAGCTCCGATAATGATAAACGACATTTCCCAACCCCACTTTTCTGCAATCACAGGAATGACAACCGGTGCAGCCAGTGCTCCAACCGTAGAACCTGCATTAAAGATACTGGTGGCAAAAGCACGGTCTTTTTTCGGGAAATATTCTGCTACAGCCTTGATAGAAGCCGGAAAGTTACCCGATTCTCCGATGGCAAGTACCAAACGCGCAAAAATGAATAAAGTTACACTCACATTCAGCACCATCGAAACATTATTCACTGTAGCAATAGCTTCCTTTGCTCCCTCAAAACCAACCAACCATTTACCTGCTGCAATGCCAGAAGTGGCAATACCACAAAAGGCATGCATTATTGCGCCAAAAGACCATATTCCAATTGCCCACAGAAAACCTTTTTTTGTATCCAACTTATCAATAAATCGGCCTGCAAACAACATCCCAATGGCATAAAATAACGAAAATAAAGAAGTAATGGTACCATAATGAGTATTGGTCCAATGAAATTCAGGAGCTATGAAATCCTTCCACGTCAGCGAAAGAACTTGCCTGTCTAAATAATTGATCGCCGTAGCAAAAAACAATAGCGTGACGATTGACCACCTGAAATTTGACATTTTTTTAGCTTGATGTTCCATTTCAATTGTTTTACGATATTAGAAGTTTTACAATGTTTGCCTTATGAAGCAAATAATTATTTGATGTTTTTTTGAATTTTTTTTATCAAGTCTAATGTCTCCCTGCAAAGTTCAGTTATTTTTCCCCAATCATGGGCAGCAATCACATCCGCAGGAAACAAATTGGAACCCATCCCCACACACATGACACCGGCATCAAACCAGCTTTTCAAATTTGCCTCTTCGGGTTTTACTCCGCCTGTAACCATTAAATTCGACCAGGGCATGGGCGCTTTCAATGCCTTTACATAGGCCGGGCCCAAGACTTCGCCGGGGAAAACCTTGCAAACATCACAACCGGCTTCCTGAGCAAATCCAATTTCCGAAACCGATCCACATCCGGGCATATAGGGCACCAAACGCCGATTGCAAATTTTAGCAACATCGGGATTGAACAAAGGACCTACCACAAAATTGGCTCCCAACTGAATATAAAGCGCTGCTGTTGGAGCATCGATCACCGAACCTACGCCCATAATCATGTCGGGGCAGTCTTTTTGAACAAATTTAACCACTTGGCCGAAAACCTCGTGCGCAAATTCTCCTCTGTTGGTAAATTCAAATGCTCTGATTCCGCCCTCGTAACAAGCTTTGACCACGCTTTTGGCAATTTCGAAATTGCTGTGGTAAAACACCGGCACCACTCCGGTGGATTTTATGGTAGAAAGTACTTCCAATTTATTGAATTTCATGATTTTATTTGGTATTTTAATATCCTGATTGTAAAATTTTAAAATGTTACCGGGAAACTCTTCCGCTTTCATCTCCGCTCATCAAAGCTTCCACTTCCTTTACGGTAACCAGGTTATAATCGCCGTAAATGGTATGTTTCAGGCAAGAGGCTGCCACAGCAAAATCCAGCGCCTTCTGATCGTTTCCTTCGTAAGTCAACAAGCCGTAAATCAGTCCGCCCATGAAAGAATCGCCGCCGCCTACTCTGTCCACAATATGCGTTATGTCGTAACGTTTCGATTGATAGAGTTTTTCACCACTGTAGAGCACGCCACCCCATGTATTGTGATTGGCATTAATGGATCCGCGCAAAGTAATGATCACTTTTTTGGCACGTGGAAATTTTTTCATTAATTGCTTGCAAACCGATTCAAATTCGGCAGAATCAATTTCTCCGCCGGTACGGGAGACATCGAAACCTTCCGGCTTGATGCCAAAAACTTTTTCCGCATCTTCCTCATTTCCGAGAATAATATCGCAACCTTCAACCAGTGCGGGCATTATTTCGGAAGCGGATTTTCCGTATTTCCAAAGATTTTTTCTGTAATTCAAATCCGTAGATACCGTTACGCCCAGTTCATTGGCCACTTTTATGGCTTCGATACATACGTCGGCAGCTCCCTGCGAAATGGCCGGCGTAATGCCTGTCCAGTGAAACCAATCGGCATCTTTCAATACTTCTCGCCAATCAATCATGCCCGGCTCAATTTCCGCAATGGACGAATGTGCCCTATCATAAATTACCTTGCTTCCTCGTGCTACCGCTCCCGTTTCCAAGAAATAAATTCCCATGCGTTCGCCACCTCGTAAAATGTAATGCGTACCTACATTGTGCTTGCGCAAGTCCATGATGCATGATTCGGCAATTTCGTTTTGTGGCAGCCGCGTAACAAATTCGGTCTCCATTCCGTAATTGGCCAACGAAACCGCCACATTGGCTTCTCCTCCGCCAAAAGTGGCACTAAACTCCGTAGCCTGACTAAATCTTTCATATCCCGGCGTGGCCAACCGTAGCATTACTTCTCCAAATGTTACAATTTTTTTGCTCATTTTTCAGTCTCCTTTTTAATTGTTGATAAATAATTGGTCGACCAAAATTACTGCTTTTATATTCACTTTCAAAATTTTTTTATTTCGTTTTCAAAAAAAATTTTTTTCCTTGAAAATCTGCGGAAAAAATAAAAAGAAGACGAAATTTTTGAAATTAGTTTTATTAACTTTGCTCAATTAATTATAAGATAAAAATCCGGCGAAAAACAAGAACAAGTGCTAAAATTTCTTATATTGCCATAAAGTAAAAAGCAAATCATGAATTGAAAATCAGGTTTCAATGAAAATTCTGTGACTTGTTGGCAAAAGTACAAAACAATTTCATATTATCAAATATTTATTTTAATTTTGGACATATTTTTTTTGTGCACGTACACAAAATAACAATTAAAAAGCAAGATATGGAAAAAGCGAAAGGCAAAATACGCATTAAGGATATTGCCAGGATGGCAGGAGTATCTGAAGGTACAGTTGACAGGGTGTTGCATCAGCGAGGTGTAGTTTCCGAAAAAAGTCGAAAAGCAGTAAAGAAAGTATTGGAAGAAATTGATTATACACCAAATTTGCTTGCTCGGTCGTTGGCTTCGAAAAAAAAATATCGTTTTATTTGTCTTTTCCCTGCCTATAACAAAGGTGAATACTGGGAAAGTATAGAAAAGGGATTTCGACAAGCCTCTGAAGAATTTAACAATTACAAAGTAGAGGTAATGATTGAATATTTTGATCAGTTTGATAGCAGCTCATTTTTAGCAACGGCAAAAGCTGTTTTTGTCTATAATCCTGATGCCATTATTATGGCTCCAGTTTTCAGGCAAGAAACCATTTTATTTGCCAGAGAGCTTACAGAAAAAAAGATCCCTTTTTCTTTTATTGATTCTATGGTAGAAAATGTTGAATTTACATCTTATTATGGTCAGCATTCTTTGCAAAGCGGATATATTGCAGGCAAATTACTGTTTAATTCTTTACCGAAAGAAAGCAAAATTTTAGTACTTCATACCTACAGAAAAGGTGGTTCTGGGTCTATTCAGACGGAAAATAGAAAAAAAGGATTTTTGCAATATATTGAAGAAAATAATTTGAAAAATTTCTGTGAAATATTGTCTATAGAAATTATTGAGGGAAATGATGAAGAAAACATGCGCTTAATCCGGAATGCTTTTATCCAACACCCGGATATTCGGGCAGCCATAACTTTTAACTCTAAAGTTCATAGATTGGCCAAATATTTCAAAAACCTTTCTCATTCGGACATTAAATTAATTGGATATGATGTATTGGAGGAAAATGTAAAATGCATGAAAGAAGGGTTCGTTTCTTTTTTGATTGCTCAACGACCCGAAAAACAGGCTTATTGCGCAGTAAGAGACATGAGTTTTCACTTGATTTTCGATAAAGAAGTTAATAAAATCAATTATGTGCCTATCGACATTTTGATGAAGGAAAATATTGATTATTATTTGAATTTCAATGAATGATCGAATTAAGCCCATGAGGATTAATCAAGAGAATCAAGTAGCGTTTTTGCAGTGCAAATTTTTAATCTACGTTGCCAAAACCAACAAAAATATTGTTTTGGGAAAAAGAAGTTTGGATATTTTTGAAGAAATAATTTCCTTTAAAAAAATCATTTTTAAGAAGATTTCATCATGAATACTTCTATTGCTTCAGATTGGATTCAACCTGCCCTGTATCAGCAACCATTGGAAAACGGAATGGTAAAATGCGTTCTCTGTCCCCATCAATGTATGGTGCACGAAGGAAAAACCGGACTTTGTCATACCCGGCAAAACATCAACGGGGTTCTATTTACGCTTGCTTACGCTAATCCGTGTTCACTGAATGTCGATCCAATCGAAAAAAAACCACTGTTTCATTTCCTCCCCGGCTCAAAAATTTTTTCATTGGCTACCGCCGGGTGCAATTTCAAATGCTTAAACTGTCAGAATTGGGAAATTTCTCAAAGCTCACCACAAGAAGTGATTCATTACGATTTGTTGCCGGAAGCAGTTGTGGAACTTGCCTCGAATCGACAGATTGCCAGCATTGCCTTCACTTATACCGAACCGACTGTATTTTATGAATATGTTTATGACACGGCGAAGTTGGCACATCAAAAAAACATGAAAACGGTGATTGTTTCCAATGGCTATATTAACGAAAAACCTTTGCTGGACTTGTGTCCATTTTTGGATGCCGCCAATATTGACTTGAAATGTTTTGACAACCATTTGTACCGAAAACTCACCGGCGGAAGTCTGGAGCCTGTTTTAAAAACCTTGAAAATACTGAAAGAACAAGGTGTTTGGCTGGAAATTACCAATCTGATTGTTCCCACTTATTCTGATGCCCCAGAAATGATTGAGAATATGTGCAAATGGCTGGTTGACAATGGATTTGAAGATATACCGCTCCATTTCAGCCGATTTTTCCCGGCCAATCAATTACCCGATTTACCTCCAACACCCATAAAAACATTGCTTGCAGCCCGAGAAATTGCCCAAACTGCCGGAATGAAATACGTTTATGTGGGAAATGTTCCTGCACTTGGTTATGAAAATACTTTCTGTCCTTCCTGTAAAAAATTGCTGATAGAACGAACCGGTTTTACCGTTAACAAAAATTTCATTAACGATGGCAAATGTCTGTTTTGCCACACCCCCATTCCCGGAGTTTGGCAGTAAAATGAATGAATTTTATCTTCTTATTCTCCAATAGTTCAATCTAATAAATAATTAGTCGACCATGAAAAAGCACATAAACAAAGGATTATCAATAAATAAATTAATAAAGAATTGTATATATCTGCAAGTTTTATTATATTTAATGCATAAAATCATGCAAGTAAATTATGTTATTAAAAAAGAAAGATACCATAGAGAATAATATGTTTTTTGGATTAGAGGATATGTTAAACCAAAAACATCCTGGGTATATTTTTGCCAATCAAGAAAAGTCGCAAATGTTTGAAAATGCGTTTTCGCCATTATATTGTTTGGACAATGGACCTCCGGCAAAACCGATTCGGTTGATGATAGGATTGTTGATAATAAAACATTTACGCAATATTTCAGATAAGAGTGTTGTTGAACAATGGAGTGAGAACAATTATTATCAATATTTTTGTGGCGAACATGTATTTCAGCCCGGTAAACCATATGAAACCTCGGAGCTGGTTCATTTTCGAAATCGAATTGGCGAGAGCGGAATGGAGTTGATCTTAAAAGAAAGTATTTATATGACGGTACAACAACTGAAATTCCAAAACCTTTCAACAAGCGAAAAACAGTTAAAATATCATCAAAATAAATTGAAAAAGCAATTTAGAAAGAGAGCTGCCATAGAACCATAAACGGTTATTAAAAAACAGACCACCGCATAAATCGTAATTTCTACAAAGGAATTACAGGCGATAATACTAATGTAATGCTTGCAGCAGCTGCATTTAACTTTAAAAGTATGATGAATAAATGGAAATCATCTTTTTGGCTCGAACTTAAAATACAAATTCTTGACTTGATAAACGCCATGTTTTACCAAGTCAACAATGATTTAATACAAAAATGGGTTTTTTAAGGCTCGACTAGTTAACAAATAAACCCAAATTGTCCATTAGCATCATCAGGTAGAAAAATCGAATTGAAAATTGGTTGATTTTTCCCAGAGTTTCCTTATCCAAGCCCTCCTGTTCATTTGAAGAGCCATTTTCACGATAACTTTATTG
>Ga0209506_1001955_pt1 | contig 19624 bp, 15 predicted proteins | sample AD_JPNHG2_MetaG_FD_184409 | JGI IMG/M metagenome (GOLD analysis project Ga0209506, IMG submission 184409) | Active sludge microbial communities of municipal wastewater-treating anaerobic digesters from Japan - AD_JPNHG2_MetaG (SPAdes) (version 2) | ecosystem: Engineered > Bioreactor > Anaerobic...
TGCTGCGCAATAACAACACCAACTATGATGAAAATTAGGGTGTTTGCAATAAATGCTGCCAACTCCCAGAACTCATGAAGGAAGTGGGTAACCTCAGGGCTCACTTTTGTTTTTCCTGGCCCTGCCATGGAAATACCCAATGTTACCACAGCAATAACACCCGATACGTGCAAAACCGATTCGGCAATGTAAAACGACAGGTAAGCAGCCCCAATCACCACAGTTATCTCTATTAACGCATCGTTAAATACTTTTTTAAGCCACGAAAGTATTCCCCAACCGATAACTGCGCCCACAAGCACACCGCCCAACGAAACCTTCAAGAACTCAACAAAAGCATTACCCCCAGCTTCGCCCGTAATTAGGCCAAATATGGTCATAAAGAAAACGATAGCGGTACCATCGTTAAGCATCGACTCGCTTTCGGTAATGGTTGAAAGCCTTTTGCTTGCTCCTACCTCCTTAAGGATAGCCACAACAGCCACCGGGTCGGTTGCGCTTATTATGGCGCCAAATAGGAAGGCAAGTAGTATTGTCCACTCGTTTAAGCCAATGCCCATCGACTTGATGAGCAGAAGAGCAAAGGCTGTTATCACAATTGCAACCATTATACCGGGAACGGCAAGTATTACCGCATTAACCAACGATTTTTTAAAGGTGTGTATGTGAAGGGCATAGGCTGCCTCGAAAATAAGGGTTGGCAGGAAGAGGTAAAGAATAAGGTGCGGGTCGATATTTCCTGCCCATTGAACCGCTTGCCCAATAATACCCAATCCAACAGCCTGAAGAATATCAAATCGGGTAAGCAACCCTAAAATCAGTCCAATAATTAAAAGCATAATGGTGTATGGTAATAACCCTTTGCTTAACAGGTGCCGAGTAGCAGTTCCAATAAACAACGATAGAATAATGAAAAGGAAAGGAGCAAGGTTTAGGCCGTGCCCTTCATGTGAGCCTTCGGTTACTTCACCTTGGTTCTCAATTTCCGAAGCCATATTGGTTGCATGAACAGCCTCAGTTTGACTCTTGTGTGATAAGCTATCATTTTTAACATGCTCTTTTTGAATGGCAAACCCCAAATTCAGGATTAGGGCAAATATTGTCAATAGAATAAGCAATCTTTTCATACCAAATGAATATTTTAAGCAATTTACGAAAAAAGGAGTGCAAGTCAAATATTTGTTTAAATCAGCAACCATTTGTTTAGATAGTTAGGAATAATTTCCATTTCAGGTAGTTTTGGTTACATTTTGAAACAAAAATTAAGGAATGGGTAAAAAAATGTTAAAAAATATATGATAGGGTGATAAATATTTGATTAATTTGGCAGCCAAATTTTAAAAACATAAATACTAAAAAACTGATAATTTCTTATGGAAGCTTTACTTGGTAACATTTACTTTTGGATTGTTATTGCATACTTTGCAATAGTAGTAGGGGTATCGTTTTTAACCCGGAAAGTGGCATCGCGTTCGGTTGCCGATTACTTGGTGGCGGGACGGAACCTTGGAATTATGCTATGTTCAGTGGTTGTTGCTGCTGAATGGCTAGGCGGTATGAGCACTATTGGCGTTAGCGAAAAGGCTTTTCAGAAGCTATCGTTTCAGCCAATTCTTTACAACGTGGCTACATCAATAGGTATGATAATCATTGGTTTTACCGTAGCTAAGCATTACCGTAAAAACAATGTTCATACTGTAAGTGAAATGCTGGAGCATCTCTTTGGCATTCATGCTAAAAGGGTTTCGGCAATTGCATTTTTAATTGCATACATAACTTTGGCATACGTTCAGCTCCAAACCGCAACCAGTGTAATGAGCTCAATTTTCCAGATTGATTGGCTCACCTCAGTAATTATTGGGGCAGGTGTTATTACCCTTTATACCTACATTGGAGGTATGCATGCTTTAGCCATTACCTCAATAGTTCACCTTGTAGTTATGTTTGTTGGACTTGGAACAGCAATGGTAATAGGTGTTGTAAAAATTGGAGGTTTTGCACATCTACAGGAATTGCTTGCCGCTAAAGGTGCGGTGGGAAGCATCTATAACCCCTTTGGTGTTAGCTTTAACGAGGCTTTCAGTTTACTTCTTGGAGGAGTTCTTGGCGGAATGGCCGCTCAGGCAAGCATTCAGCCAATTTTTGCTGCCCGAACCCCTGAAGTTGCCAAAAAAGCTTCAATTCTATCCAGTGCATATATTGCTCCGTTTGGGGTAATGACTGCTATACTGGGTCTAATTGCAGCTACTGGTGTTTATGAAATTGGCGCTAGCGCTCCTTCTTTCTCAGCAAAAGTTGCAATGACTAACCTTTTGGTAAACCCACAGTTCATTCATCCCATTTTGGGTGGATTGGCTCTGGCAGGTATTTTGGCAGCAATTCTCTCAACTGTTGGTCCTGTTAACTTTGCTGTAGTTACCATTGCTACAAAAGATATCTATCATGGTTTTATTAACCCTGAGGCCGATGAGCAAAAGGTACTGCAAATTGCTCGTCGACTGGTTATCATTGTTAGCCTTATTACTATTCCACTGGCATACTACTTTAAGGCGGGAGTGCTCGATTCAGCCTATATAAGCTATGCAATTCGTGCTATTGGTGCAATTGTAATTATTGCCGGTATTTATTTCAGGGGATGGATTGATGTTTTTACTGTAAAACTTGCATTTATCGGAGGTACAATAGCCGTATTCCTATGTATTGTAGCCGATAAGCTAAAATGGTTCCATCTCGATAAAACCTATGGAGCAGTTCTTTTCGCTTTAGCTGCCTTAGTATTTGGATATATCCGCAGAAAGTTTTTTGTAAAGGAGTAATTAACACTCGCAGATAATGCAACGAGGTCCACTATTTGGGATAAAAGTGCTTGAATTGGCCAACGTTTTGGCCGGGCCAAGTGTTGGAGTGGCTTTAGCCGAGATGGGCGCAAGCGTAATTAAAGTTGAAAACTCGGTTACATGCGGCGATGTTACACGAACCTGGAAGTTAACCACCGAAGACCCTAAGACTGATATTTCGGGTTACTTCAGCTGCGTGAACTGGGGCAAAAAGTCAATAGCTCTCGATTTGAATAAGCCCGAAGGGCTTGAGGTAGTTTACCGCCTAGCCAAGGTTTGCGATATTGTTTTAGCCAGCTACAAGCCCGGCGATGCTGAAAAGCTCAAGGTAGATTACAACACCTTAAAGCAACATAACAAGTCAATTATTTATGCCCAAATAACAGGCTATGGTCTTAAAAATAAACGTGCCGGTTATGATGCTATCATTCAGGCCGAAAGCGGTTTTACATATATGAATGGCGAGCCCGATGGCCAACCCGTTAAGATGCCCGTAGCCCTTATGGATTTACTGGCTGGACATCAACTTAAAGAGGCCATTTTGCTGGCTTTACTTAACCGGGAGAGAAAAGGTGAAGGAGCTTTCATTGAAACAAGCCTGATAAAATCAGGTGTTGCTGCTCTGGCCAATCAGGCTACTAACTGGTTGGTTGGTAACAAAATCCCTGAACGAATGGGCTCTGAGCATCCCAATATTGTACCTTACGGTAAAATATTCTATACAGCCGATGGAAAACCCTTAGTGCTTGCCATTGGTAGCGATAAGCAGTTTGCTGAGCTTTGCACAGTAATTGGAAAACCCGAACTGGCTACCGATGAACGTTTCTCAACCAATTTCAATAGGGTTAAGCACCGCATGGAGTGTAACAATGCTGTGCAAGAATACATTTCAAAGTTCAATCGCGATTACTTATTGGCGGAGTTTGAGAAACGCGCTATTCCGGCTGGCGGGGTGTTCAACATGAAGGAGGTTTTTGAACTCCCTGAGGTGCAGGATTTAGTGATGGAGAGCAAAACAACATCGGGTATGCCAATAAAGGGATTACGAACAGTAGCTTTCAGCATGGGTGAAAACACTAAGCCCATTAAGCTTCAGGCTCCCCCGCATTACGGTGAGCATACCATGTCTGTTCTTAAGGAGATGCTGGGCTACTCAGCTGAGGAAATTAATAGTTTAATTGAAAAAAAGGTGGTTTATGCACGAAAGTAAAAAGAACCTTGCTTTTATTGATGGTTCGAGATTAATAACCGAAGCCTTGGTACGGGCTGGCGCCGATACCTTTGTGGGCTATCCTATAACACCCGCCAACTTGCTTTACCTTTATGCTAGCAAGCGTTTCCCCACCATGCTGGCTGCCCCCGATGAAATTACCACGCTACAATGGATGAGTGGTTTTGCAGTGGCTGGTCATGTGCCTGTTACGGCTACCTCTTATCCCGGATATGCCCTGATGGTTGAATCAATTGGCATGGCTGCCATGATGGAGTTACCCATGGTAATAGTGCTAGTTCAACGTCTAGGACCAGCAACAGGTACCGCAACCTGCGGTGCACAGGGCGATTTGAATGTGGTTTATGGTACTATGTCGGGTGGTTACTCAATACCCACTTTTTCAATTAGTAACTATCACGATTGCTGGGAGTTATCGGCTAAAGCCGTGCATACTGCCATTGAACTTCGTACGCCGGTTGTGCTTCTTACATCAAAGGAGATGGTGATGACCCTACAGTCGTTCGACTGGTCAAACCTTCCTGAGATTCAGCCCAAAAAAGTTAAGCACTATAAAGGTGAAGGGACTTACCTGCCTTACAAGGCTGATGAAACCCTGGTGCCTGACTTTTTACCAGTAAGCCAAAACAAGCATCAGGTTCGTATTACAGCATCGACCCACGATACCAAGGGAATCCTACAAAATGTTCTTCCGGAAGCCATTGAAAACACCAAGCGCCTTGAGCAAAAGTTGCGTAAGCATATTGATGAATATACCACATATGAGCTTGATGAGCAGCAAGGTTCTGAAACCTTAATTATTACCTACGACATTTCTTCGCAGGCTTCGCGCGAGGCTGTTGTTCACCTTAGAGAGAAGGGCAAGAAGGTTTCGCTTCTGGTAGCAAAAACACTTCTTCCAATACCACAGATTTATGTAGATATTGCTAACCGCTATACCAGAGTGGTGGTGGTTGAGGAAAACCTTACCGGGCAACTGCGTCACCTGCTGTTTGGCGCTGCCGGCCGTAAGGGAGTTAGCGGTGTAAATGGAATTGCTAAAATGATAAGTCCAACCGAAATAGTTGAGGAGGTAATGCGCTATGAGTAATACCCGTTTCTTAACCGATGCCCAGTTACCGTTTTGCAAGGGTTGTGGGCATGCGTTGGTAGCCCAAAATACTGAGAAGGCCTTACAAAAACTTAATGTCAACCCCCTTGACGTGGTACTCGTTACCGATATTGGATGCCATGGAATTGTGGATAAGAGCTTCCTAACGCATACCGTTCATGGGTTGCATGGTCGCTCATCGGCTTTGGCTGCCGGTATTACTGCGGGTTTAAATAACCCCGGCAAAAAGGTGATAGTTTTCACTGGCGATGGTGGTGCAACCATTGGCATGCAGCATTTGATTGGTGGAGCTCACTTGGGCTTTGACATGACAGTTGTGGTACACAACAATATGCTTTATGGTATGACAGGTGGTCAACCATCAGAGTTTACCCCGTGCGGTTTTAAAACGCCTACTCTCCCCGAGGGAAGCACAAAACCTGGCTATGACATCTGTGAGTTAATGGTTGCTGCTGGAGCATCGTACGTTGAACGTGTTATTGGTATTGGCGATTATTCCGATTCGCTGGCCAAAGCATTTACAGCCCCTGGATTCTCTTTGGTTGAGGTCATGGAGATTTGCCCCAGCTACGGTGTAAAATCGAATCCGGGAATGAAGCTTAGCAAGCTCGTTGAGGATGCCGGTTGGAACGTTAAGGTTTATGCCGATGGCAAGGGTAATTCGTTCAAAACACCTATTAACAGTGAACCTAAGAGTTTGATTTCGGACAAATTTGAGGTGAAACCCAAGTACTCCAGCAGTATAGAGAGGCCAGTTAGCATAATGTTGTCGGGTTCTGCTGGCGAGGGTGTTCAGTCGGCTGCCGAATTCCTGGCAAAGGCTGCCATTGTATCGGGTCTTAATAGTACCAAAAAAGGAAGTTACCCGGTTACGGTTGGTGTTGGATTCTCGGCTTCGGAGGTAATTGTTTCTCCTAAGCAGATCCTTTACACTGGCTCGCCGGTTCCCGATGTACTTATAATCACATCGACCGACGGTTTGGGCTATGCCCGCGCAGCGGCTGGCAGAATGAAAGGAGGAGTTATCTATATTGATGAAACATTGGATGCGCCTGAAACCGGTGCTCGCATTGTTAAAGTTCCTTTCCGCGAGAGGGTAGGGGCAAAGAATAGCGCCATGTATGCTGTTTTCTACGCCGTTCATTATGAAAAATTCTACCCAATTGAGGCTCTCAAAGATGTTTTCCTTTCCAATAAAATAGCCGAAAAAGTAAATATCGAAAGTTTGTTGCAGTTTTGACCTAGATATCGATAGGAACACAATAAATAGTTAAACTATTTGCTTCTATCGACGAACTTGGGTTTAAGTTAGTTTATTTGAAGCATTTTTAGGGGCTGCCCAATATGGGTAGCTCTTTTTTTCTATTGACTTTAGCTCAGAATAAACTTATATTTAATCGTTTTTAAATTAAAATTTAAAGCTATGGAACAGCAAAAGAAATCTCCAATTATTGCAATACTTACCGGCGGGGGCGATGTGCCCGGACTTAACCCAGCCATACGAGCTATAACCATCAGGGCGTTACGCGAAGGTTTTAGCGTGATTGGAATACGGCGTGGTTGGGCTGGTTTGATTGAGATTATCCGCGATAAGCATGTGGATAATAGCCATTGCTTTGAGGTTTTAACTGAGGAGCGTGTTAATAAAGCATTTCGTACCGGTGGAACATTTTTACACACCTCGCGCACAAACCCTGCTAAGGTTGCAAAGGATAATGTACCTGAACACCTAAAAGCAAAATATAACAAGGATATAAACGATTTAACACCCGAGGTTATTAAAAATCTATCTTTTTTGGGCATCGACTACCTAATACCCATTGGGGGTGACGATACCCTCAGCTATGGCGTTAGGCTTTACCAGGAAGGGTTTAAGGTGATAGCTATCCCTAAAACCATGGATAACGATGTTACCGGAACCGATTACTGCATAGGGTTTAGCACTTGCGTTACACGCACTATTGCATTAACCGATATGTTACGAACCTCGGCAGGCTCGCATGAACGAATACTGGTGATGGAGGTTTTTGGCCGATATGCCGGATTTACCGCCATGCTTCCTACTATGGCTGGCGTGGCTAACCGCTGCGTAATACCTGAGTACAAATTCAACATTGAACGGCTTACCGAGCTGTTAGTTGAGGATAGAAATCGAAACCCAAGTAAGTACTCAACAGTTTTAGTTTCGGAGGGGGCTACCTTTGAAGGGCTTGAGCAAATGGTTTTCCAGAGTAGTGAACGCGATGCATTTGGACATGCTAAACTCGGCGGTATTGGTGAGATTGTTTCCCGAAAGATTAAGGAGCTAACGCCCAAGTTCAACAACGGTAAAACTATAAACATTATAAGTCAGAACCTTGGCTATTTGGTTCGTGGCGGGGAGCCCGATGCTATTGATTCCATTGTCCCCATGGCATTTGGCAACCTTGCACTCGATCTTATCCTGAAGGGTGTTCACGGAAGGCTTGTAGTTCTTAAGAATGGTCGTTACGATAATATGCCTATTGATGTGGTTACCAGCAAGAAGAAGATTGTGAACGTGGAGCGTTACTATAATACTGAACGTTTACGTCCGTTCTATAAGAGCTTTGAGATGCAACCACTGTTCATCATGACCAGCGAGTAAAAAATGCAAATAATCCTTCAAATACTTGACTACTTTTTTGTTGGGTTGCATACATTCATAGTACTATTTAATCTTTTTGGTTGGATATGGGCCAGGTTCCGGAGGTGGAATCTGGCCTTGCTTATTCTTACAGGTCTCAGCTGGTTTGGGCTTGGCATATTCTACGGTTGGGGCTATTGTCCTTTAACTGATTGGCACTTCAGGGTACTCCAAGGACTTGGCAGAACACCTCAAGAAACATCGTATATATCCTATTTGTTAAATAGGCTTTTACAGCTAAAAGTTGACGATACACTGGTTGATAGCGCTACCCTAATTTGTTTTATGGTGGCTTTAGTTACTTCAGTTATTCTGAACGTTAGGGGATTAAGGTTAAAGGATTAAGGTTAAAGGATAAAGGATAAAGGATAAAAAAGTTGAAGGATGAATGGGTTTCATATTGTATTGATATGAGATACTGACTTCTGATTCATTGCTTTCCATCCTATTTTTCCATTTACCTGTTCAGTTTCTGAATTAGCTCGGTTGTTATGGAGTGCAGCAGTTTAATATCCTGCTCACCGAGTTCGCTGAGGCGCTCCATGAGCCTACCGTATATTAGCTTATCGGGTCCAAGGTCAATAGCCTTCATCACTGCATCAACTTTTTTTGAAAGTGCCTGAAACGACTGGGTGGTGTCGGCTTTGGCTGCTTGGTTCTCGCCTAGGTTGATTCCCGATAGAATATAGGCATAAACCATCACCGATTGTGCCAGGTTTAGCGATGGGTATTTAGTTTTAAGCGGAATAGTAGTAACCCTTTGGCAAAGATTTATCTCGTGGTTGGTAAGCCCCGACTCCTCTCGGCCAAATACAACGGCCACATTGCTGATTGTGTCGCCTTTTCCCTCAATAAATTTCGGCATTTCATGGCTGTCGATAATATCCAACTTTATCCACCTATCGCGGGCCGACGTGGCAAAGGCAAAGTCGATATCGTGCAGTGCTTCCTCTAGTGTATTATAAACACTGGCATTCTCAAGGATATCGTTAGAGGCGTGTGCCAGCTTGCGGGCATCAACCGAAAGGTAATCGCAGGGGTTTACCAGTCGTAAGTCGTTGAAACCCATTGTTTTAAAGGCTCGGGCGGCTGCGCCAACATTCTCGGGTACAGCAGGTTCCACAAGAATAAATACAATTTTCATCTCTTTTAGGAATTATCGCAAAATTAACAATGAAATTAGAACTATTTGCCTTAATCTATTGATTTGAGTTGGCTGTATGATTAAATTTGTTTTTACACAAAAGGGTAATCGTATGAAAAAGATTTTACTATTTGCCATTTTTGCATCGGGCGTAACCATTACTGCTGCCCAGGTAAAGCTAACGCAGGAAACCCATGGTTTCTTTGCCGATTTAAAGAACCCAATGGTTCTAACTAGCTATGTTGAGCCCGGACAGTCGGGGAGCAACGTGGTATGGGACTTCAGCAAGTTGCAGGTTCAGAATTCTTTTACCGGTAATATTGAAGGTTTTTACACTTCAAAGTGTTGCAGCAAGTTTACCAAGGGTAATGTGGTACTTGAGGAGTTCGGAAACTTCTTTGTTTTTGAATCAACCCCAACAAGTCTTGAGCAGGTTGGTTACATGTCGGCAAATGGGGTAACCCGCTTTGAGTATAGCAAACCCTTTATTAAAATGCGTTACCCATTTAGCTATGGCGATTTTTACAGTGGCAATTACGAGGGTAATTATATTGTAAACGATAATGTAATTGGTACAATCTCCGGCACTTACCAGGTTGAGGGCGATGGCTTTGGAAAGTTGATACTTCCAAACGGTCAAACACTTAATAATGTGCTTCGTGTTAAGGAGGTTAGAACCACCAAGCAGGTATTCAGTAGCGGTTCGGCTTTAATCACCGATATAACCTACCGTTGGTATGTAGCTCAGCATAGGTTTCCAGTACTAGTCCTAATCCGTAGCGAGGTCAAAGGCGAGAATTCAGAACCAGTTTTAAGTACACGTGCTGCGTATAATAGCAATGTGATGAATGCTACCACATCAATTCCAACCAATCAAATATCAGCTCTCAGCTTAAGCGCTTACCCTAATCCATACACCGATAGGGTCAAAATTGAGTTTACCATGGCCCAACAGGATCAGGTTAACCTTAGCATCTACGATATGAGCGGCAAGCTGGTAAAGGAAATTGAGAACAACACCCTCGATTCTGGCCTAAAACACTATGAGTTCTCAGCAAAGTCCCTGGGCTTAACCAGTGGTGCTTACATACTCAAGCTAAAGGTTGGTCAAATTGAGGAAACACGCAAGCTGTTGGAGTTATAGATGTTAAATATCTTTATTGAAGGCCGGGTAATCCCGGCTTTTATATTAACCAAGACTAGTCAATAGAAATACATTAAAACATTCAAATAACTTGTTTCTATTGACTTATCGAGGTAATCCCGACTTATCAAAATCTTACATTTCGATATCTCGGAACGATTAGATTTTGTTAGACGATTCGTCAATTGAAAAATTCAATTGGAAATATCCTCTAATAATGTTTGCGCATCCCCATTTTTTTAAGTCCTTTTTTATTTGATAATTCATGGTACTTCGGTTTAGCTGTTCACTTTTCACTTTTCACTTTTCACAATTCCTCTAACTTCCTCTAACTTCCTCTAACTCCATCATATTCTGCCTATTCCGATTCATTCCGACTCATTCATCAAAAATCAGCATGGTTGAATTTGCTAATTCATGGTTCATGGGCATGATATTGACCTATTTCCCTAAAATTTATTAAACAGATTTCAAGAACTCAATGTTTTTGGCTATTTTTACCTTAAACCTGTAAATTGATGTTCGGTAGGGATAGCTTTAATAAACATAGGGTAAGGGAACTTAAGGTGGGCGAGGTAAAAGGGAAGGGCCCGGTTATCTACTGGATGTCGCGTGACCAACGCGTTGCCGATAACTGGGCGCTTATTTATGCCAAGCTAAAGGCAAATGAGCATAAGGTTCCCCTCCGGGTTGTATTTACCCTTACCGCGGCATTCCCTGCTGCCAATCTCCGTCATTACGATTTCATGCTCAAAGGCCTTGCGGAGGTTGAAAAAAGCCTTGCCCATGAGGGAATCCCTTTCAACCTCCTTAGGGGCGAACCCGCTGAACAGCTTTGGGAATTTGCCGAAAGGGTTGAAGCTTCACTTATTGTAAGTGATTTTGACCCGCTTTGGGTTAAACGCGATTGGAAATCGCAGCTTAACCAGCGTATAACCATACCCCATCATGAGGTTGATGCTCACAATGTGGTTCCCTGTTGGTATGCTTCGCCTAAATTGGAGTTTGGGGCGTATACCCTTCGACCCAAGATAAAGAAACACCTATCAACCTTCCTGACCGATTTTCCAGATGTAAAGTTGCAGTGTAAATCGGAACCTAATCCCCATCTTACACGTTGGCACGAGGTGCTGGTTTGGCTCAATGTTTCCGATGAGGTTAAGCCTGTTAAGGCTTTTGAGGCCGGCGAGAACGCTGCCCACGCAATGCTCTCCGAATTTATTTCGCTCAGGCTAAAGGGCTATGCCGAAAAACGTAACGACCCCACTCTCGAGTGGCAATCGAACCTATCGCCCTATTTGCATTTTGGCCAAATATCGGCCCAGCGAGTTGCCATTGAGGTGCTAAAGGCACCCGCGCCTGAAGCCGATAAGCAGGCATTACTGGAGGAGTTGATTGTTAGGCGTGAACTCTCCGATAATTTCTGTTTTTACAACCCGGGTTATTCCCGATTTGCCGGATTTCCCGATTGGGCTAAGGAATCGCACCGCATTCACCGTTTCGATGTTAGGGAATACCTCTATACCCTAAACGAATTCGAAATTGCTCACACGCACGATCCACTTTGGAATGCTGCACAGCTGCAGCTGGTAAATAAAGGGAAAATGCATGGCTACATGCGTATGTACTGGGCTAAAAAGATACTGGAGTGGACTACCTGCCCTGAGGAAGCCATGCGTTTTGCCATTTACCTGAACGATAAGTACAGCCTCGATGGTCGCGATCCCAATGGCTATACTGGAATTGCATGGTCAATTGGAGGGGTGCACGACAGGGCTTGGCCTGAAAGGCCAATTTTCGGGAAAATACGCTACATGAACTTTGAGGGCTGTAAACGTAAGTTCGACGTTGAAAAGTATATCATGATGAATCTTGGTTAAACCTTTTGTAGCTTGAAGGTGTTTAACTATAAACCACAATTCCTATGAAACGTTTTTTTGCCATTATCCCGATTATTGCATCAGGTATCCTATTAATTTTTAGCAACACGCTAAGGGCACAGGATAAAGTATCGCCCGATAGCTACGTTTTACTAATCTCCCTTGATGGATTCAGGTGGGACTACCCCATAATTTACAGCACGCCCAATATTGATGCTTTTGGGCAGAGTGGCGTTAGGGCCCAGTCGCTTATTAGTTGCTACCCATCAAAAACCTTTCCTAACCACTACAGCATAGCAACCGGATTGCACCCCGACCATCATGGGATAGTGAACAACTCATTCTATGACCCGGAATTGGGATACTACAGGCTTGGCGATAGGAAAAGTGTTGAAAATGGTAAATTTTACGGTGGTGAGCCAATTTGGGTGACCGCTGAAAAGCAGGGCGTTAAAACTGCATCGTTTTACTGGGTTGGTTCCGAGGCTCCTATTCAGGGCATTCAACCAACATACTGGAAACGCTATGCCCAAAAGGTACCTTTTACCCAAAGGGTCGATACGGTACTAAAATGGTTCACGCTACCTGTTGAGCAACGCCCCCGACTGGTTACTTTTTACTACCACGAACCCGACTGGGTTAGCCACGATTACGGCCCTGTTTCGCCCCAAACCCGAAAAGTTGTTGAACAGCTCGATAGCCTAATAGGGTACTTCCTAAACCGTCTTTCGGAATTACCAATAGCAGGGAAACTAAACATAATCATTCTCTCGGATCATGGCATGGCTGAAATTTCATCCCAAAGAGTGGTTAACCTTTCCGATTACCTCGATAAGCAGAATTTCAAGTACATTTCAGGTGGAAACCCGGTTTATACCCTTCAACCACAACCTGAACATTACCAGGCTGTCCTTGCTAAGCTAAAATCAATTCCTCACCTAAAGGTTTGGGAGCGAAACGAGATACCCAAACGCTACGTATATGGAAGTAATCCACGGGTAAACGATATTCTGGTTGAGGCAGAGCTGGGCTGGAGTGTAACCTGGAGCGACGATAAGGACAGCTACTCCGGCGGCACCCATGGTTACGACAACCTAATTCCTGACATGCAAGGGATATTCTATGCCAAAGGCCCCGCCTTCAAAAACGGTTATGTTCACCCGTCGTTCCTGAATGTAAATGTTTACACCATAATAGCCCATATTTTGGGGCTAAACCCTGCTAAAACCGATGGGAGTATGGAGGAGGTAGCGGGAATGCTTATGGCTAAATAGAAGTACTAATTAATCTTCTTTGTATACTGTAGATGAACGGTATGCACCAATACATCCAGTTCCATTCTCTATGTTTGTCATTACTTCAAAGGTTGGATTATAAAAATCTCTATACCCTAACCTGTTTAATTTTAAACTCATATAAAACTGGAACGTCTCCTCAGTAATGGTGAATAACCTAATTCTGAATTTATTTTTACTATTAAAACCAACTAGTATTACTTTTGAAATAATGGCTTGTTTACCATTAAATAATGCATCGTCAAAAATATCATTTGGCGAAAATAATTCATAGCTATCATCATTTATTGGGACATAATCGCCATCTTTTTGTATTTCAATTCTGGTTGCATAATAATTTTTTTCTTTAGGATCTGTAAAGAAAATTTTAAATGTTCTTTCCATGTTAATTTGAGAGTACAAGATTTGTACGCTATCTATTGCAACTTTATTAGGTCTTTGTATAGGCTTATTGTAAACTTTTTCACCATTTATAAGATTTGCTTCAAACTTAAAAAAAGCATTGCTATTACTATCCAGTAAAAAATTGGGATATGTTCCATAAGTATTCGCATCAATTCGTTCAAGTGCTACTATTAGTTGGTTATCGGCAAATAATTTTATTTCAGTATTGGTAATAGTATCTGAACCTTCTGAATAGGGTGGAATAGTTTTACCAAAATAGATATTGTGAATGGTGCTATCGCCAATAAAACCTAGTAATACATATTTTGAATGATAGGATGGTAATTCTAAATCAATAGTTTTACTAATTTCACAGCTAGTAAGGCTAAAAAATAGAACTACTATTAAAAAACTAATTTCAACTAATCTTTTCATGGATATTAGAATTTATAAATAATATTAAACGAAGGGATGATTGGAAAAATCGAAACAGCTTTAAACCTAACATTTGTGTTTTCCGTATCCGATTCTTCAATTTCAACACCGTAAGGATTAAATTTATTATAAGCATTATATAAGCTAAAGTTATACATTAGGCTGGAGCCATCGGGATAGGGTTTTGTATAAGTAAAACTTATATCGAGCCTATGGTAATTGGGCATTCTGAATTTGTTAAAACCATCGTATAGGGCATATAGATCAGAGTATGGAGTGTTTGCAACCATTGAACTGGGAAGATTTAATGGCAATCCACTTCTAAACTCCCATAACGCTGCCAACTTAAACTTTTTACTAAAATAGTGTTCTGTTGATACTGTCAATTGGTGAGGTCTATCAAAGGAGGAGTTAAAGTAATTCCCGTTATTCATATTATCGTACCTTCTTAGTGATTTTGAGTAGGTGTATGAAACCATCACTGTATTCTTCTGAAACTGCTTACTTAGGAATATTTCTATTCCATATGCTTTACCCCTACCAGTGGATAATGTTTTTGTTTCCCAATTGGCATAAGGGAACTTTTCGGTTTCTGAGGCAGTTTGGTCTGTGAAAGGGAACCAAATTAGGTTTTTCATTTCTCTGTAATACACAGAAAATGAGTAGTTAAACCTTATTTTTTGCAATGTACCCGTTAATGTTGAACTTACCTGATAACCTTCCTGTGGTTTCACCAGTTGGGTTGATGACACCCAAACCACATGCTCATTAAAACCTTCGTTACGAATTAGTGCATGTATATACTGAGTATTTTTATTGATTGATAAGTTTATGGAATGATTATTTGAAAGGAAATGGGTTAAAGTTAGCCGGGGCTCTATACTTGAATGCCAGAATTTACTCTGGTTATATATTGTGGTACGAAATCCGGAATGTAACAGTAGTTTAGGGTTGATATTATATTTATCTTCAAAATAAACTGAAGTTTCATTACTTGAAAGCAAAGGCTCTTTGTACTCATAATTCTCTAAATAAAAGTTGAAAGGTGCAATTACTTTTCCTGTATTCGAAATTCCAGCTATTATTTCGTGTTTAGAGTTTGCTTGCCATGTGGCATTGGCTTTTACCTGCAAGTCGAATAGCTTATTACTCTGTGAAAAGTATAATTTATTAAAGTAATCGGGGTCTTTCCCTTTGTTTTTATATGTATTGAATGTGAAGTGAATACCTTCATCTAGTGTTAAACGGTTATTCAGGTGTTGGATACCCTTTATTGATAGTGCTCCGTTATTAATAATTGTATATTTTTTTGTTTCTTCTCCATATCTATAAAAATCTCTATTGTAATCAGTTCCCCAATAACCACTTATGAAATATTTTCTATCAGCGCTGGGTTCAAAGTTTAGTTTCCCTGAAATATCAAAAAAAGTGAACCCAAAATAGCTCTCATCTTGTTTTTTATTATACCTATCAAGTTGGTAAACTTTAAGTAGATCGAGGTATGAGGAGCGCATTGAAATAATGTATGATGATTTTTTATTGCTATCCAAAGGGCCTTCAAGAAGCATCCTGCTGCTTAAAATACCTATATCTACCAGTCCTTCCTTTTTTGATTTATTACCCTCCCTGAGTGTTACATCTACCACTGAAGATAGAGATTGACCATAGCGGGCAGGATAGTTTCCATTATAAAAATCTACTTTTTTTACAGCATCGGTATTGTAAACCGACACGAGATTGAAAAAATGCCCTGTGTTGTATAGGTTTGCACCATCTATTAGGAAAAGATTCTGGTCGGTATTTCCACCCCTAGCTATTAAACTTGCCGAACCCTCATTAGCTCCAGTAACACCGGGCAGAACATACAGGCTTTTCATCAAATCTTTTTCACCTCCCATAGCAGGTAAGCTGCTTAATAAACTAGAGTTTAGGGTTACCTTTGATGAAATTGGGTCGAATTTTAGAGCCCTTCCGGTTATAACAACTTCATCAATTTGTGCCGATGGGGCAAGTAATACCTGAACTATTTGATTCTCGTTTAGCTCAATGATTTTGGATTCATATCCTACATAGCTAACCTCAACTTGGCTTATAGGTGTAGGTACCTTTAAATTAAAATTTCCATTAACATCGGTCGATGTCCCTATTTGCCCGTACCTTACAGTTGCCCCAATAAGGGGTTCTAGGCTTACTGAATCGCGTACACATCCACGGTAGTAAACCTGCGCATTGGTTTTATTAATAAAAAAAATTAAAAAAAGTAAAGTGGATACTATTTTATTAAAACCCATAACTTAATCTTTTTTAAAACTGCTAATGTTGTACTTAAAGCTAAATTCAATATCACGAAAATAGAAATCGCGGTAGCTTGCACCGGGTATACCTGATGGGATTCGTCCATGTTTTAAGTAGGGGTCATAGGATGTTATTAGACCAAGTTCAAATGAATATTTTTTCTTTAAATCGAAACCTATGGAGTACTTTATTGCTTTAACAATCCAGTTGTTCTGGTATAAATCGTTTTTGCAATAGCTAAAAAAAAGAATTGGGTTAAACCCTATTCTTAAACTCGATACTTTTATAGGTTTAATTTGAATAAATGGGCTTATCCCAAGCTTGTATAAAGTAAATTGATCACGAGTGCTCGAAACATTATAGCTAGCATGTATTAAACTGCTGCTTAACCCATAATCAAAAAAAGTTCTACTATAGAAATACTCAACACCCAGCCCTTTTCCATATGTCTTGTTTGTATTTCTATTAGAAGTAACATCATCATTACTTACCGGAATTGTTTCAGTAAGTGAGAGTATTGCTTTAACTCTGAGGTTAGGTTGAGCGAATATTGAAAATGGGACAAAAAAGAATATAATTATTACTCTTAAATTCATATAAATTTATTTTTAAAACCGGTGATAAGTAAACTTACCACCGGTTATATATAAATTAGTAAATGGATGTGCACGATTTTAAAACAGCTGTTTTGCCATCCATACCTCTATGTGTATAGTTATTATCACCAACTCTCTGGAATAGATAAGAATTAGTTATATCTTGAGATATATGTACGGTTATATTTTGAACTGTTTCAGAGAAGCCACAGTAAACTCTATCGGTGTTACTTTTAGAACCTTGATAGGTTTTAGGTATTGAACCTATTTCATTTTTAACTATAGAAAAATCGTAATTTAGATAGTTATTTGTTTTATAAATTACCCAGTTACCCCAAATATTCTTTTTCAGGGCCGTACCCTCTATAGTTACCTCAGAAGTTATTTTTACTTGTTGGTAAGTTTCAAAATATTTATATATATTTTCTAAAAATAAATCTAAACATGCTTTTCTATCTCCGTCATTATTTTTTACTTCACTATGATAACTCATTGGACACCATATTGGTTGATTCTCCCTAATGCTTTGGTTATCAATATTCATAAGCCATCTATTTTTAGTCAACTCATACGCCTTACAGTTTGACTTTTTGTTTAAATAATTCTCTATTGGCATAGAATATTGATATACACTATCAAAAAATGTATATTGTTCACCAATAATTACTTCACCTTTTCTATTAATAATTTTTCTAAGAGAAGAACTTTTTACAATAGGTTTAATAACATCATTTTCTTCTTTTATAATATCATTATTTTCATTTATTATTGAAAGGTATTCTTCATAGGTTTTTGCATTTTCAAGTTCATTTAAAACTGTTTCATATTCTTTTTCATAAGAATTGAAATTTGTTTCTTCAAGCCATAACTCATAATTTTCATCACTTAGCTCAGAAACTTTATGCTTAACTTTTAAAAAGTCGTCAAGACTTTTAAAAGCTAGCATACCATTGCTCAGCTGTACATTGATCTTTTCGTTTTGTGGATTTTGTATTTCAAGTGAATACTTTTCGCAGGAAACTAGAGCTATTCCACACACACACACATGAAATTAATGTTTTAATTTTCATAGTTTTATTGTTTAAGTTAGGTTTTTAATTCATTTACAAAAGTAGAATTATCTCTTACACTAATTATTTTTTATTTAGTGTTTTTAAACATCTTGACAGGGATTAGATAATGGCTTAAATTACGAACATCCTAAGACAATATCTAAAGCAGAAATGAATATACACTATAATGAAACTACACATTATATCAATCAGTGGGGAAGTATAATTTTGGTGATTTACTTTATAGGCAAATACGCTGCCCTATTGATATCCTCAACTGACTTTATGGGTCTAGGCGGGTTAAGGTAGTGCGCCAGGAACTTATAGATTTTCACCCTTATTTGGCGTGCAGCCTTTGTGTCAATCCTATCGAATGAGTGGCCGCCGGGCATATCCTGGAATATTTCGTACTCAAATTTTTTCCCCTCAGCCTTAAGCGATTTAATGAGCGATTCCACCTCAATTACGTAAACATCATCATCGTTGGTGTTGGTGTGAATGAGGAGTGGGGTTTTTAGCTTGTGGGCCTGCCATGCAGGTGAGCGTCGACGGTACTCATTTATATCCTCCCGGGGAGTTTTTCCAATGTGGTAATCGGCATCGTAGAGCTTACGGTATTCATCCTCGGCATAGCCATAGCGCAGTATCATGTCCGATACAGGCACACCGGCAAAGGCGCAAGCGTAACTATCGGGATGGTCAAATATATTGTGCAGGGCAATCATACCCCCATGGCTCCAGCCCACAATTCCTACACGGTTCCCATCCACAAAGTCGTAGTTCTCAACCATATAGTTACGGCTGGCAAAAACATCCTCGTTTTCCAACCCGCCATAATCAATTTGTCGCCAGAACGATTCGCCATAGCCTGTGCTGCCACGGTATTCGGGTGCAACCACAATGTATCCCTGGGCTATCATTTCGCGGACTATGTGGGTGTGATATGTGGTAAAATCGGCATGAACGCCTCCATGTGGCAGCACTATAAGCGGGTATTTTTTCGATGGGTCAATGTTGCGGGGTATAAAAACATAGGTCCAAAATTTCAAGGGATTTTTTGCACCGGTTTGCTCAGGGTTTCGGATATGTGCTGGTGGTGGGCCGTATATAAATACCTTGTCAATAAACGCAACATCGCCAAGGCGGTTAAACCATAGCACATCGTCAATCTGTTTCTCAAGAATATCTATTCTATGGTTCAATTCCTCGTTTTCTCTTAATAGCTTATCAACCTTACTATCAAGGTTTTGCTCGGTTTGTGCAGCCAATGGAAATACTGCTATAGCCAGGACTAATGTGAAAAAATATCGTTTCATAGCATTTTTTTATATTGATGCATATGTGATTAAAAGGTTTAGTAAAGATAGGAAAATTGACTAAAAAATCAACCCAATTAACTTTAGGCTATCTGGCACTCATCCATTATCCTGTCTAGTCCTGAAATAAGTCTACAGGTTAGAAATAGATTTAAGCGACACACATAAAAACATCATCAGGGGTTTTAAGGCCCAAAGATACATGTAATCTTTTAGAGTTGTAAATACTCACGGCCTGA
>Ga0209506_1001957_pt1 | contig 19613 bp, 15 predicted proteins | sample AD_JPNHG2_MetaG_FD_184409 | JGI IMG/M metagenome (GOLD analysis project Ga0209506, IMG submission 184409) | Active sludge microbial communities of municipal wastewater-treating anaerobic digesters from Japan - AD_JPNHG2_MetaG (SPAdes) (version 2) | ecosystem: Engineered > Bioreactor > Anaerobic...
AATTTGGGGCGGCGGGTATGGTTGGTCATCAACCGAGAAGGAGGATGACCAATGGAGAACGATTTTGGAGCGAGCGTCCGACCCAGTTTTGAAGATGTACAGCGGCGATTTGAGCAGTGGCGTGGGCGGCGTAAGCGAGGCGAGCCCATACCTGACGATTTATGGGAAGGCGCAGTGAGTCTATGCGCCGAGCATGGTCCTTCCAAAGTGTCCAGGGCTTTGCATCTGGACTATAAAGCCTTGAAGAAGCGATTTCACGCTATCTGTCCCGACCGTTATCCGGGTGTGGCGCCATCCGATTTCATTACCCTGGATTTGCAGACATCTTTGCCGGAGATCGTTGTGGAGATGGAACGTAACGGCGGCCGGATGCGTATTCATGTCAAGGGGTTGCCGGGTTTTCATCCTATGGAACTGATGGACGGTTTCTGGGGGTGTCGATGATCCAGATTACGCCTCAGATGCGGATTCTGTTGTCCGTCAGGGCGGTGGATTTCCGCAAGGGGATTGACGGTTTGGCGGCAATCTGCCGTTACGTACTGGGAAACGATCCCTTTTCGGGCAGCGTCTTTGTATTTCGGAACCATAAAGCAACCGCGATCAAGGCGCTCATGTACGATGGCCAGGGGTTCTGGCTTTGCCAGAAGAGACTGTCGAAGGGGACGTTTCAATGGTGGCCGGACAAGACGTCCGAACGGGTCAGCTCTCTGGCCGTCCACGAGTTGCAGTTGCTTTTGTGGAATGGCGACCCCAGTCATGTCCGCGTTGCGCCTCACTGGCGGAAGATTGCTGCCGGGACCTGAAAAAAATGCCTGATCTAAAAATTTCCCCTTGCGTTCCGCCGCCGGGTCTGTTATACGCTGCTCATGGAAACGGTGTTGCGATATCGAGGCAGAGAGGTGACGGACAAAGACGTTGTCTTTATTCGGCAGCTCATTGCCCGAAACAGCGGCGACAGCCGCTGGGTGCTGTCCCGGAAGCTGTGCCGGGAATGGGGTTGGGTGCAGGCCAACGGGGCGTTGCGGGACATGATCTGCCGGGGGATGATGCTGGAGCTGGCCCGGGCGGGTCATATCGAGTTGCCGCCCGTCCGGATCAGGATCGTCAATCCCCGGCTGCGTCCGGCCCCGGTGGAGATAGATCAGAGGCCCATAGAGGGGCGGCTTTCTGGTCTTGGCCCCCTGGAGTTCCGGCAGGTGCGGCGGACCCCCTGGGAATCCTTGTTCAACAGTTTGATCGAGCATTATCATTACCTCGGTTACTGCCAACCGGTGGGGGAGCACCTCAAGTACCTGGTGTTTTCCGGGGATCGTCCTGTCGCCTGTCTGGCCTGGGGATCGGCGCCCCGTCATATCGGGAGCCGGGATCGTTTCATCGGCTGGACGAAGCAGCAACGGGAGAAGAACCTCTCGTTGATTGCCTGCAACACCCGGTTTCTCATTCTGCCCTGGGTGCGCATATCCTGCCTGGCCTCCCATATCCTGGGGAAGATGGTGAAGGTTCTGCCCAAAGACTGGGAGAGATTCTATGGTCATCCCCTGTATTATCTGGAGACCTTTGTCGATCGCGAGCGTTTTGCCGGGACCTGCTACCGGGCGGCCAACTGGGTCAATGTGGGCCGGACCACGGGTCGGGGGAAGAATGATCAGACCAACCGAGCGAACCGCTCCCTCAAGGATGTTTGGGGCTATCCCCTCGCCAGGGATTTCCGTGCTCGCCTTTGCGGAGGTCAGGCATGAAGACTCCGAAACTGATCGAGATAAAGCCGGCGGAGGTGGAGGCCCTCCTGGAGCGGGTGGAAAAGGAGGCCCTGCAGGAAGGCGACTATGAGATTATCAAGGGTCTTATCGAGGCCTTCGTCTATATCAGCCAATCCCTGGATGAAAGGACCACGGTTATCCGGCGTCTGTTGCGTCTCATCTTCGGCGCCAAAACGGAAACCAGAAAGAAGCTCTTCGAGATTGCCGCAAAGCAGGAAGAAGGCGATGACAAGGAAGAATCATCATCTTCCGGCAAGAAGCCCGGTCACGGCAGAAACGGTGCTGACGCCTACAAGAAGGCCGAGCGGATCAAGATTCCCATCCAGGATCTGAAGGCCGGCGAACGGTGCCGGGAATGTTCCAAAGGAAAGCTTTATCCCGTCAAGAAGTCCGGCACCCTGGTGCGATTCGTGGGGATGGCTCCCCTGGCCGCGAAGATCTATGACCTGGAGAAGCTGCGCTGCAACCTCTGCGGCGAGGTCTTTACCGCCGAACCTCCCGAAAATGTCGGCAACGAGAAGTATGACGAGACCGCCGGGGCCATGATCGCTATGCTGAAGTACGGCAGCGGGATGCCCTTCCACCGGATCGAGAAGCTCCAGGAAAGCATGGGCGTGCCGTTGCCGGCATCAACCCAGTGGGATATCGTGGAGAATGCCGCCAACAAGGGCCCCCATCCCGCCTATCGGGAGCTTGTCCGCCAGGCAGCCCAGGGCGAGGTCATCCATAATGACGACACTCCCGCCAAGATCCTGGAGGTGATAAAAGAAATCAGCGAACAATCGCTCCGCAAGGGAACCTTCACCACCGGGATGGTTTCCACCAATGGCGACAACAAAATCGCCCTGTTTTTCACAGGAACCAAACATGCCGGGGAGAATATGACCGAGCTACTCAAACATCGGCAGACTGAACTCGATCCGCCCATCCAGATGTGCGATGCCCTGTCCCGCAACCTGCCCGACAACTTACAAACCATTCTGGCTAACTGCCTTACCCATGGGCGGCGGAACTTCGTGGAAGTGGCCCACAACTTTCCTGAAGAAACGGCTTATGTAATAGATCAGATCGCCGCCGTTTACAAAACCGATGAAACGGCCAGGGAACAAAACCTCTCGCCCCAGGAGAGACTAAACCTGCATCAAAAGGAGAGCGGACCGGTCATGGAGAGTCTTAAAAGCTGGTGCTCCGCTCAGTTGGAGGAAAAGAAGACGGAACCGAACTCCTCTCTGGGAAAGGCCATCGCCTACATGCTCAAGCATTGGGAACCCCTGACCCTGTTCCTCCGCGTCCCCGGTGCGCCCCTGGACAACAACATCTGCGAACGGATACTCAAGAAGGCGATCCTCCACAGAAAAAACGCTCTTTTTTTCAAGACCGAACATGGCGCCTTCATTGGCGACATATTCATGAGCCTGATCCACACCTGCAACCTGGGAGGGGTAAATCCCTTCGATTATCTGGTGGCTCTGCAGAAACACTCTTCGGAGGTCTTCAAAAACCCCGGCAACTGGATGCCCTGGAATTACCAGGCCGCCTTGCCTCCCAACGATTCCTGAAGAACCTGATCAACCTGACATCTTGAATCAAACCCTGCCGGCGTTACATCCGGGTGGACAGGGCATCGCCTGTGCACCGCCCGCTTGGTCGTGAGTCCGGCATCGCGCCCGGCAGATTTTTTGGGCTATGCAGGCTTACCGGAAGGACACGATGGCCGCGGGACAAAAGCATATCCACGACGCCATCCACACGGGAAGCCCAAGAAGACGGAAGATAACGGGAACCGATGACGGACCAGATAGACATAAGACACCTCCTGATTTTATTTGACAGATAAGCGCAGGGCGAATGAGCGTGGCGAAGACAGGCGCAGCGAGCAGAGCAGCGGGGAATGACGACCGGAACAACCAGAGGGTAGTGAAGGGGGGAGAGACACGAAGCGGCGTGAGCGAGCCGTCGTCGCAGCAGCGAGTGAGCGCGAAGGCAGTCAAGGGCGGAGGCAAGGAAAAGGAAGATTTTTTACCGGCACAGAACGTGACTGCATCGGGGACATGATAAGGAATTGCGCAGCAATTTCGTTTCGTGTCCCCGGAAAGGTAATTCACGGTCCGTGACGGCAAAAAATACTCTTTTCCGGTGGGCTGCAAGGCTTTAGCCGAAGCCCATGCCGGAGCTCTGTATTACCCTTGACGGCCGGAGCCTTTAGCCTGCGCTACAATGGAAAGAGTTAGCGAGAGGAGGTACCTTATAGAGGGCGGGTGGGTTGGGGCGTCCTTAAAAAAACGGCCGATTATCGAGGCACAATATGCAGAAGCCAAAGGACTGATATAACTGAAAACGGGGGAAACATAACCGTGCTCATGAATTCTCCATGAACGGGAAGGAGGCAGGTAATAGAATGAATAGAGGAAATGCAGGGGGCGTGACATAGCGCACGTCGCTATGGCGCGATCCCCTGCTTACCTCCGAGGGGTGGGCGGTCGGGAATTCCCCCACCGGGGGATGCAAGGGGGGATAAAGGGAAAAAGCAAGGGGCGTGACAGACATCCGCCAGGTGGCTGGCGCGTCCCCTTGCCTACCAGTATCCTTTCCCCTCATCTTCATATATTGCTTCTCTTAAACGGCTTATAGCCATTCATTCATTGAAAGTCATGCAATCGAAGGGGCTCGAAACCATCAGTGCAACTGTTTCTCTGGAGTGAACATGAAGAATCAAAGGTTTCAGAGTTGGAACTTTTCAATGTGTTCTTGAAAAGAATGATAATTTTTCACGCCCCTTTTTCGATTCACCTTTCCCTGAATCGTTTGATCGATATGATTTTGAAGGAATTCCATGAGGTCTTGAAACTTGCTTTCAGGGAGATAAAAGGTCTTTCCGCCCAGAGTCTTCTGAATGTTTAGATGGATTACGGCATGAGAAAACTTATTATTCCTTCCATAGCTTGGATCAGCCATTTTGAAGTCAAAGTACTGTCGGATCAGGTAATCCACATAAGCCTTCATCGATAGATTGGCCCCAATAGAACCTTGAGGGTGTGGCGGCGCCTTCAATGAATTCTTCTTCATGGATATGTTTGTTGTGGTATTGGCAACGTCCCCCGTGATGACCGAGTTATCGACGACAACGGAAAAGGTCTTTCCGGCCTTGTTTACTGTCATTTTTCTAGTCCAAAATATCTCACGTTTTTTGAGTGCGACGTCTGCTTGCGATAAAATCGCATGAGTTATCTTTCCATGGCAATTGCTGCATACAAGAATCAGATTCTCTTCATGGTTATTTTCAGGATTGGAGTCGATGTGATGGATTGTCAGAGAAGTTACTTCTTCTTCCCGGCAAAAGGCGCAACGCGAATCCGCCTCTTGATAAATACGCTTTTGCGTCATGCGTGGAATGTCTTTTCGTTGCTTTGACATTTCAGGAACTCCATAATTCTCTGTTCATAAAGATGCCATTAACATCCTTATCTCTGGACATTGATAAACTCGACAAGATAATGAGCAAGGTGTCTCGGTCTGTAGTCATAGATTTTGAACTATCAGAATCGACCTTACAGAATCAATGAAAATGTTTGAGAATTCATGATGAAAAATAACAATTTACCATTCTGCCATCATTCGTGCCTGGATAAATGTGACGGGCAAAACCGTTGAAGGGAGTTGAATTTCATTGCTCCGATTCTGAAATCATTGTATGAAGTTGCACGAAATGGACATTTGCAGGGTCGGGAGGTTATATCAACAACCGCGACATGAATGACAGACAGACTGCCGACGCAATAGCCGCTGCCTTCATCGCCCGCTGGGAGCCCTCCGGCGGTAAGGAATTGGCGAACTACCAATCCTTCCTCATTGAATTGTGCGCCTTGCTGGAGGTTACGCCGCCGGACCCGACGACAACGGACGACCGGAAAAACGCCTATGTATTTGAGCGGGCCGTCCCCTGGCTGCATGGCGACGCCGGGAGCGGCACGGGCAGGATTGACCTTTACAAACGCGGCTGTTTTGTCCTGGAGACTAAGCAGGGGGTTGACCGCCATATCTCCTCCGATCCTTACCTGAAAACTCCGCAACCCGCCCGGAAGGGCCACGCCGTGCGCGGCACCGGCGGCTGGGATGTCGCCATGTACAAGGCCAAGGAGCAGGCGGAAGGCTATGCCCGCGGGCTGCCTGCCGACGAAGGCCGCCCGCCGTTTCTGGTGGTGGTGGATGTGGGCCACTGCATCGAGCTTTACAGTGAGTTTTCCTGCACTGGCGGTATCTACCGTCCTTTTCCCGATTCCAGTTCCCATCGCATCCCGCTGAAGGATCTGGCCGACGCCGCTTGCCGCGAACGTCTGCGCCTGGTCTGGACCGATCCCCTCAGCCTCGATCCCTCCCGTCATCGCGCCCGGGTTACGCGCGAGCTGGCCGTCAAACTGGCGGATCTGGCCAAGTCCCTGGAATTTACCGGCCACGCCCCGGATCGGGTCGGCGAATTCCTGATGCGCTGTCTCTTCACCTTCTTTGCCGAAGATATCGGGCTCCTGCCGAAGGAAAGCTTTTCCGTCCTGCTTGACGGATTGCGCGGAAACACGGAGATGTTTCCCGAAACCGTACAGGATGTCTGGGAGGCTATGCGCGACGGGGGGAAATCCATCGCCCTCAAACGGCAACTCCTCCACTTCAACGGCGGCCTGTTTGAAAAGGCCGACGCCCTCCCGGTGACGGAAGCGCAGCTTGAACTGCTCATCGAAGCGGGGAAGGCGGACTGGCGCCACGTGGAGCCGGCCATCTTCGGCACCTTGCTGGAACGCGCCCTGAATCCCCGGGACCGTCACAAGCTGGGCGCCCATTACACCCCCCGGGAATATGTAGAACGGTTGGTCCTCCCCACCATCACCGCACCGCTGACCGCACAGTGGGAAACGGTCAAGGCCAGGGCCATGGCCCATCTGGAAAGAGGTCAGACGGAAGCGGCCAGGAAGCTCCTCAAGGCTTTTCATCATCAGCTCTGCACCACCAGAATCCTGGACCCGGCCTGTGGCAGCGGCAACTTTCTTTATGTCGCCTTCGAGCATCTGAAACGGCTGGAGGGGGAAGTGTTGACCTTTCTCGGCGATCTCGGCGAACACTCCCGGCTGGAACTGGAGGGCGTCACCGTCGATCCCCATCAGCTCCTGGGAATCGAGGTCAATCCTCAGGCCGCCGTCATTTCCGACATGGTGCTCTGGATCGGGTATCTCCAATGGCATTTCCGCACCCACGGCAACGTCATGCCGCCGATGCCGGTCATCCGGAAGTTTCGCAATGTGGAATGCCGGGACGCCGTGCTGGCCTGGGACGCCACGGAGCCGCTCCTGGACGGCGACGGCGAGCCGATTACCCGCTGGGACGGCGCTACGTTCAAGAAGCACCCCGTTACGGGCGAGGACATCCCCGACGAGACGGCCCGCACGCCCTTCCTCCGCTATATCAACCCCCATCCCGCTTCCTGGCCGGAGGCCGACTATGTCGTAGGCAACCCACCGTTCATCGGCAACTGGCGCATGCGTCAGGCCTTGGGAGACGGCTATGCCGAGGCCCTGCGCCGCACGTATCCCGACGTTTCCGAAAGCGCCGATTATGTCATGTACTGGTGGCACCTGGCCGGAGAACTGGCCCGAACGGAGAAGATCAAAAGCTTCGGCTTCATCACCACGAACAGTTTGCCCATGATCAACAACCGCAAAATCTTGCAGCATCATCTGGGCGCAAATCCGCCGCTTTCCGTCATCTTCGCCGTTCCCGATCACCCCTGGGTAGACGCCGCCGACGGCGCGGCAGTCCGGATCAGCATGACGGTCGGACGCGGGGGTGCCCACGAAGGCCTTCTCTGCCGGGTCCTGTCCGAAGAAACCGGCAGCGGCGAAGGGTTGAAGGTGGCCCTTTCCGAACAGACCGGGAAAATCCTGGCCGATCTGACCATCGGCGCGGATGTGGCCGGCGTTCAACCGCTGCAAGCCGGCAAAGAACTGGCAAATCGCGGGATGCAACTCTTTGGCGCGGGCTTCATCGTGACGCCGGAGGAGGCGCAAAAGCTGGGACTTGGCCGCATTGAAGGACTGGAAAGGCATATTTGCCCCTACCGCAACGGACGCGACCTTGCCCAGTCCCCCCGCGGCGTGATGGTGATCGATCTCTTCGGATTGACCGACGAGGAAGTCAAAAGCCGTTTTCCAGAGGTTTACCAGTGGCTCCTGGAGCGGGTCAAGCCGGAGCGGGATCAGAACAACCGGGCTTCCTACCGCGACAACTGGTGGATCTTCGGTGAACCGCGCAAGGTCATGCGCCGCGCTATGGCAGGCCTTTCCCGTTACATCGCCACCGTGGAGACGACCAAACACCGGGTCTTCGTCTTCCTCGATAAAGAGATACTTCCCGATAACATGCTCGTCACCATTGCCAGCGCCGACGCCTTTCACCTCGGCGTCCTTTCCAGCCGGATTCATGTCGTCTGGGCCCTGGCGGCGGGCGGCCGCCTGGGCGTCGGCAATGACCCTCGTTACAACAAGACCCGCTGTTTCGAGCCCTTCCCCTTTCCCGCCTGCGACGAGGACCATACTGCCCTCATCCGCGAACGCGCCGGATTGTTGGACGCGCACCGCAAACGTCAACAGAATCTACATCCGGATCTGGGTCTTACCGATATGTATAATGTTCTGGAAAAACTGCGTACAGGAGACACCTTGACACCCAAGGAACGGATGATCCATGATCAGGGACTGGTTGCCGTTCTGAAGCAGCTTCACGACGACCTGGACGCCGCCGTCTTTGCCGCCTACGGCTGGCCGGTGACCTTGACGGATCAGGAAATCCTGACACGTCTCACCGCCCTGAACCGGGAACGGGTCCAAGAGGAAAAGGAAGGCGTCATCCGCTGGTTGAGGCCGGAGTTCCAGAATCCCTATGGAACAGCAGCGTCGGTGCAGACGGAGATGACGCTAATACGGGAAGACGCGCCCTTGCCCCTTAAGGCGCCCTTGCCCAAAGACCATACGGGGCAACTCCAGGCCGTCCGGACGGCCCTTGCCGCCTTCAAAAGTCCCGTCGCCCCCGGCGAACTGGCCCAATGCTTCCTCAAGGCGCGCACCGCCAAAGTTTTGGGGCTACTGGATGATCTGGTGAAGCTGGGGCTGGCAATAAAGGACGGGGAAAGATACAGCGCCTGAAACTCAGAGGAGATAATTTCTTGAAAATAAAGAAGTAATCATGTAGATTGGCGATACCCTGATTATAAGAATCGGTTTCAAAAAAAGGCCAATCGCCAATATACTGAGATGCAACTCAGCAAAATAAGAGAGATCAGAAAATGGTTGCTGGAAAAGATAAGCAGTTAATATACGAAAAGATCAGGGAATACGTCAAAGCTCTTGAAAAAAACAAAGTCCCTGTCTGGCGCTTATATCTCTACGGGTCTTATTCGAAAAATACATTTCATTCCGACAGCGATATTGACTTGGCCGTATTCTGGGACCGGGACGATATTGACGGACTGGACGAGGACGTTCAGTTAAGGATGTTGAGTTGGGATATCGACCTCAGGATTGAACCCCATTCTTTTGCCCGCACCGACTTTGACGAAACGGATCCGTTTGTCAGGGAAATCATCACCACTGGGGAACGTATCCTGTAGTACAATTTTCATAGTCGGTCCATGACAACATCCCGTCGGACTTTGTCAGGAAGGTATTGTCAACCCCTGCCTCCGGACCCACTCTTTCATATCCGCCAACATCTCATTTCTGAATGATACCGGTTCCAGAATGATCACATGGGGCAGCCAAGCCTTGAGGAGATGGCGAACGGCGTCGAAATGTCCTACCTGGAAAGAAACGATCAGCGACCCGTCTTGCTTTTCCTCTCTGATCTCCTGGGTGGGGTAGATACGGCGGCGTTTGAAATAGTCGCTGCATGACCCATCCACCTGCACAGTCACTTCCAGATTGCGCTCATCGGCGAACCAGATGTTGGCGCTGTTGCGCATGGCGTCGTCCAGGGTTGGCGGCGCCCCTTTGCAGCATATCTTCGTTGTCTTAAAATCCTCTATCCTGTCAATGGCATAGCGCTTAATGATCTTTGCGTCGCAATCCAGGCCGACGAGATACCAGAAACCCTGATAATAAGCGATCCGGTAGGGCTCCAGGCTTACGTCGTGGGGCGCACGGGCGGCATAGCGGAAAGCGACCTGCTTTCTTTCCCGGATGGCTTTGACTGCACGGTTGATGAGCCGGGCATCCATTGCCCCGGCATCATCGATCTTCACGAACACGGGCATGTTGACGGAAGCGTCGCACACCCTGCTGAACAGCTCGTCCGCCGCCTTCTGGAAGGGCGCCCCCAACTGGCTCACCATATTTTTCAGGGCCACGACCAGGGAAAGTTCCGTATCGTCGAATACTTCCAGGTTCTTGAGGATATCCTTGTTCAGGGCGTGGGTTCCCTTTTTCAGCTCACGGAGCGGGAAGCCTGCCTCCTTCAGCAGCAACAAATCCCTCTGGATTGTTCTTGGCGTCGTATGGAAATGATTGCTTAGCCAGGTACTGTCTGCCTTTTCTCTTTCCAGGAATATCTTGAGCATCTGTCCCAAGCGGATTAATCTTGTCTGGGGATTCTTCGCTGACGGCATAGGCGTTTCCTCCTTTGTGAAAAAAGAGCTGCTTATCTGAAAATAATACGACGGACAGTAGTCGTTTCGCCCTTGCATTAGCAGAATAAACCCCTTAGAATCAAGGCCGTTTTAAGGAGAGGGAAATGGCCATGAGCCACGGCGATCATTGGCAGGCATTGTTCGGCGACGACTTTTCGGAGAGGCTGGCAAAACTCCTTCCCCGTTTTGTACAGCAGGGGGCGCTGGTACGCCATGTCGCACAGCGGGAAATTTTTAGCGGCCCGGAACAGAAGCAGAAGCCGTATATTTCGCTGGAATACGGAGAGATGCCGCTGCGCTGCATTACCGTCATTCATATTGATCCCGAGGATAGACTCAACAAAGTTATGACGTCCTATCCCTTTGTCAGGGAAGGAATGCCGGTCGATCTTGAAATAACCGACATGATCCAAGACGATAAATTTGAGGCCGTTCTTAGATGTGTAACGAGACAAGGGACGCCCCTTGATTTCTTCTCGCCCCTTTACGGAAGCGACCCCGCCGCTCATGAGGCCGGTAGCAAATATGAGTTCTCTCTGGCGGCGCTCGCCTACTCACTGAAGAAAATTGAGGAGACGCAATTCACCCTCACCGAGGAGCCTGCCCTGGAGATTGAAAGACGTTATCGGCAGGAGGAGGATCCCAATGCCGATATCGCAGACATACAGGCCGTAGATTTTTCCATCGCCGGTTTGCGGGCGCTTATCTTCCGCAACGGCGACAGTGTCGATGACGCCGCCGATGCGGAATTCTATACCGTCGTCGAAAGCGTGTCTTTCTTCGTCTTTGAAGAAACCAACTTCTGCAAAATGGGGGTTCGTTTCCGCCTCCGGGATGAGGAAGAGATGCAGACGACTCTTTATGCCTCGGAGCACGTCCTCGCCGGTTATCGTCCGGAAGTCGGCGATTTGATTCACGGCACTCTCTGGCTTCAAGGCTATCCCGTCAAGACCATTGAAGATGAACAAGCATGGACAAACAGCTCTTCGGAAGATGAAGCATTTCAAAACGTTATTTTTTCCGATGAATACCTGGAGGGGCTGCCTGTCGGCGTGGCCGCCTTGGCCAAATCCCTTATGTATTCCGGGTGGGAACTGACGCGATACGAAAACTACGGGGAAGATCCCGGAATCCCGGCCTATCTCATCGAGCGGGACAATCGGCGAATCAATGTCTGGGTCCGGTCCAACATTGAAGAACAGGAGCCGGAAACGCTTTTTTCACCAGAGGAAACAGCTCACTTTCAGGAAGAGAGCCTGGTGAAGGGGTTCGAGGCCGCGTGGGTGGTGGTTATTTGCAAGGATGTCGGTAAGGGCTACACCTTTAAAATTATTAACCGGGAAAATCTTGAGAAAACGTTGGGATCGTTGCCCGGACTGCTGTTATATCAGCGCAAGGATCTTCCGGAAGGGCGGATTCGGGACGAAGGGAAGGAAATTCCTCCTTACGGTGCAGGGAAAGAGCATGATGAACATGCGGGGCTTGAGTCATTGACGATGTCTCTCGCTCCGGCTGAGGAACCGGAGGAATTCTACGAAATCTTCCGCACCTTGTCCTACGACGCCCTGTGGACGAAGCTAAAAGAAATCCGCAGCCAAAGACAAGGAGATCGCCGTGTCGAGGAGTTCCATGAACAGGAGTTAAGCGCTGCCCTCGCAAAAACGCAAAGGATAAGCCACCCGGAGAAAAGACGCCGACTGGCGCAGGCAAAATCCGTATATGAGGTGGACTTTATCGCCAAGGCCAAGCCTGACTTCTGGCAATGGCTGGAGAAGGTCCGGAATTGTCCACACCTCTACCTTGATGTGAAACCGGAAAGCCACGCTGTCGAACCATTTTACAACTGTCGCTGGTGCGGCGCAACCGTCGCCTGCACCTGCCGGTATCCGGAAGACAAGCCTATCGCCGGTAGGTCTAACCACTGGGCGCGGCGCGAAGCCACATATAACGACCTTTTCCGGGATATTTTTATCAAGCCCGGCATCTGCTACCGCTGCCGTAGGGACGAAGCCCTTGGCGCCTCTTACCGCTATGGCAAGGATCGGATTGAACGCCTCTTCTGGCGGGAGTTGGTCGAGGCGGAACGCGAGAGCTGGTCAAAGATCCGACAACCCGATTATGAAACCGCGGATCAGATCATCCACGCCAATTCCGTAAGCTTGGCAAAGGGAAATTTTGCGCCCGCGATCCTGGCGGGCGATCGCGACGACATTATCTGCCGTATTCTGGAACGGTCCCTGCGCATCAAGAAAATCTTGCTGCGTTATGGCCGCCAGGACACGATCAAGGATATCCTGATCGATTTTGTGAAGTCCTTTTGTCACGCCTATAACGACAGGCACGATCTTTATCCCCTTTATGACGCCATGTACGACGACAGCGGCCTTCTGTGCTGCTATTCGGACCTGCCCTATACCCTCCATTTGCCATCCAGTTACAATCAACCGGACATGTGGCGTTCCTACGACCTTGAAAGGCATCCCGAGAAGATCGTCGATCTGCCGTTGCCGTTTCAATTGGCCTTGCTGGCGGAATCCATCCGGGAAGCGCCGCTGCCGATTTTCTATGATGCGCGAGGCAGGGCCAAGGAAGAGCTTGCCCCGCTGCTGAAGGAGTACGACAACCCCACGCACGACTTCGACCGGGCGATGGAGGCAGTCAGGCATCAAGATATGGGGCTTTTCCTCAAAATGCTCGTTAGGGTATGGGAAAAAGATCCGCCCTTCTTGAAAGCCAGGAAGAATGAGATCGGGGACAATCTGGAAGCGCACCGGATGTTGTGGGCCATCCGAGAATACAACCTGTATGTGTCGGGCTCCTATTCCGGCTTTGAAAACAGCATCTCCAGAAACGAACCGTTGCAAAGATGGCTGCTTGATTCGTTCAAACTCCCCGATACGGAGACATTTCTGAACAAAGGGGAAATAATTACCAATGTGGTAGGAATGCGGCACATCCCCTGGGAGGGCTATCTCGATCTGGACCGCTTTCTTGGCAAGGGCAGTTTTTATCTCCTCCGGGAGCCGGACAATCCCGCCGACGCCAACGCCGTCGCGGTTTACCTCGAAGGATTCGGGAAGACCGGCTACCTCAAACGACCTGTCGCGGCCATGTTAACGCCGCTGATGGATCGGGGCATGGAAATCGGTGTGGAACTCTTTATTCGGCACTACCCCTATTACGATCAGGATATGACGCTTTTTCTTCGCCTGAAAGAGGCGACAGAATCGTTGAAGACGCCCGATATGGAAATCAAATATCGGAAGCGTCCGGTTAAACGGTCGGACATTATGATAATAGACAAGACCGATCGAGAGAAGGCCTTGAAAAAAGCCGAAGATAGCCTTGAGGAGGCAGATAGATGGCTTGAACAGGATATCGGTCATGACCGGATTCCGGTGAAGCTTCACGACGCCGTTATGTACGCCATGGGAGCGTGGCTGCACGGACAGGGCATTGCCTTGGACAGGGGCAATGGCTGGCACTCCATGAGAGCACAGTTCAAAGAAGAAGCGCCGGATCATCTTCGCCTACAGGTTCAAAACGCGATGAGAAAGGTCTCCCTGCTTCAGGGTCGGACAAGCGCCTTCGATGCCGGCTGGGCATTGAAAAATCGGCAAGACAACCGCCGGAGAAAATGGCGGTGGGAAGCCGCAGCAGCAATCAAACAGATCGGCACGCTGATTTGTTCCATTGAAGAGGCGGAAACTCTGACAGATGAAAACGTGTAGGGGGTATGCGGGTTGGGTTGTCTATGGAATTTGTTAAAAATGGCCTTCTGTTTGATCATCATCGAAGCGCTCATGCCGGGTTTGTTGAAGGCTTTGTTCTATTTTTTCATTGCTTTTTTTGCCGCCGGCGTTCTGATCCGCTATGCGGAAAATATACAGAAACGGGATAAGAAGAGGGAACGCGACGTATGACGGATGATTTTATGGCCAAGATGTACACGCCGCCAAACCCGGCATTGAACGATTATGACGATCTCATCGAATATGCTTTGACGATCGACGGTTACGAATATGCCGAAAAGGTATGGGGCCTCGACAACACCCAAGATCACTGGGCAAAGATTCAATCCTTCAAAAAGCGGGGCCGATGGCAAGGCACCTTTGAAGACCTGCGCTGCTGCCTCTTTGCCTATCAGCGGAGCATCCGGTGGGCGGAAAGCGGCGCTTACGACCGGGAGGGCCGACGGGAATTTATGAAGATCTACCGGGCGCTGTGCAAGGCATGGGAGAAAAGGCAGCTTCTTCCAGGGGGCGGTGGTCGGAAGATATGAAGCTCAACAAATCCACCTGAGGCACATATTATGGGCATTCTGGATCATATATTCTCTCTGTTTAAGCATAATAGTCGGAAAGACCAAAACAACAATCGAATGCCTCCGCAACGTAAACAAGAGAGCGCCATCGACGATGGCCGACGCGGCAGGATAATTCACAGGGAAGAATCCGGAACCATAGAAGCACAAGGGATGACCTTGAAAGCATCTATCGAGGTCAGGGAATTTTCGGAGGAGGAAATAAGGGAACAAGCAGAAGAGGAACGCACTTATTTCGAGCCGGCCTTTTTGAAAGTCGTCAAGAGCATTAAGGCCCGCGAGGATTCTCTCAAAACCTTGCTGCCTGAATTATTGATTGCATTCACGTCGGGAGATCCGCGACGGGAGACGCAAGCAGTTATGCGGCATCTCCCGGAAGGAACGTGGCGCTGGCCCGCATATGAAGATTATGTGTTCAAGCGTGACGGAGACAGGATTAAAAAAGAGACGGAGCTGATCAAATGCAGCGGCCTTCCAGATCTTCTGAATCGTTTGACAATCTCAGAAATCAGAGTTCTTTATAAGCAGCATTCCGGAGAAAACAAGAGGTCGCCCGGTAGGAAGAAGTCGGACATCATAACGAGCCTTATAGAGTCTGTTGGTGACGCCGATGCGAAAGCGCTTGCAGATACATTAAGATCCCGTCTTATCAAAGAGAAAGAAACATCAAATGAGGCAGATTACGGGGAAATGTGCGCGGCATTTGCAAGAAAAGTCACCATGACAGCCTATGGCATCGGACATCGAAATCAAATGCTGGAATTGAAGGATATGTATCCCCTTTGGCGACTTATCGTTGACCATCGTGATGGGATGCCGGAACAATGCCGCAAATTGAACGGCAAAATATTCAGATATGACGATCCATTTTGGGAAACCCATTATCCGCCCTGCGAGTGGCCTGACTGTTCTTGCAGGGTTGAATTAAAGATGCGGTGATCTTTTCTTTTCCGATGAAAGATTAAAAGGAGGCGGACATGTCAAGAAACGAAGATGCGATGTTCCATTTGAACTGGGCTAAACAAGCTGAAAAACGGGGAGACTTTTTAGCTGCCAGGATGGAACATCTCAAATGCGTGGAGTCTTGGAAGCAATCTGGTGACATCACTGAATTGGAGAAAGCGACCAGAGAATACGAGGACTTTGTAAGACGAGATCCCGTATTTGAAAAACTCCTCGCCATTTTGTTACCCATCATTGATTCCAATCCCGGCATCTTACAATCAGAGATCGCCAAACAAGCCGAGTCCGTGGATTGGGCAACACTTTACGATTACAATCGGCCCATAGCGCGGGAAGATGTCTATTACGCTCTCTATTTCGCCGAGAAGTTCAACCGAATAACGAGAACCAAGAAGGGGCGATCTTACGAGCTTAGAATAGCCATCTAAATCAATATCTTTACTATTCACAGGGGGGAAACATGAACGAGAGCGCATTGAACCAGAGCAGAATGGAGGATCTCAAAATATTGCTTTATGAAGTAATAACCCAAAAGCATGCGGAAGGAAAGCTCACGTTGCTTATGGACATTTCACAAAGAATACCGAAAGAACTGTGTCTTTCCGGTAAGGCTGCGTGAAATAATTTGGGGCGGCGGGTATGGTTGGTCATCAACCGAGAAGGAGGATGACCGATGGAGAACGATTTTGGAGCGAGCGTCCGACCAAGTTTTGAAGATGTACAGCGGCGATTTGAGCAGTGGCGTGGGCGGCGTAAGCGAGGCGAGCCCATACCTGACGATTTATGGGAAGGCGCAGTGAGTCTATGCGCCGAGCATGGTCCTTCCAAAGTGTCCAGGGCTTTGCATCTGGACTATAAAGCCTTGAAGAAGCGATTTCACGCTATCTGTCCCGACCGTTATCCGGGTGTGGCGCCATCCGATTTCATTACCCTGGATTTGCAGACATCTTTGCCGGAGATCGTTGTGGAGATGGAACGTAACGGCGGCCGGATGCGTATTCATGTCAAGGGGTTGCCGGGTTTTCATCCTATGGAACTGATGGACGGTTTCTGGGGGTGTCGATGATCCAGATTACGCCTCAGATGCGGATTCTGTTGTCCGTCAGGGCGGTGGATTTCCGCAAGGGGATTGACGGTTTGGCGGCAATCTGCCGTTACGTACTGGGAAACGATCCCTTTTCGGGCAGCGTCTTTGTATTTCGGAACCATAAAGCAACCGCGATCAAGGCGCTCATGTACGATGGCCAGGGGTTCTGGCTTTGCCAGAAGAGACTGTCGAAGGGGACGTTTCAATGGTGGCCGGACAAGACGTCCGAACGGGTCAGCTCTCTGGCCGTCCACGAGTTGCAGTTGCTTTTGTGGAATGGCGACCCCAGTCATGTCCGCGTTGCGCCTCACTGGCGGAAGATTGCTGCCGGGACCTGAAAAAAATGCCTGATCTAAAAATTTCCCCTTGCGTTCCGCCGCCGGGTCTGTTATACGCTGCTCATGGAAACGGTGTTGCGATATCGAGGCAGAGAGGTGACGGACAAAGACGTTGTCTTTATTCGGCAGCTCATTGCCCGAAACAGCGGCGACAGCCGCTGGGTGCTGTCCCGGAAGCTGTGCCGGGAATGGGGTTGGGTGCAGGCCAACGGGGCGTTGCGGGACATGATCTGCCGGGGGATGATGCTGGAGCTGGCCCGGGCGGGTCATATCGAGTTGCCGCCCGTCCGGATCAGGATCGTCAATCCCCGGCTGCGTCCGGCCCCGGTGGAGATAGATCAGAGGCCCATAGAGGGGCGGCTTTCTGGTCTTGGCCCCCTGGAGTTCCGGCAGGTGCGGCGGACCCCCTGGGAATCCTTGTTCAACAGTTTGATCGAGCATTATCATTACCTCGGTTACTGCCAACCGGTGGGGGAGCACCTCAAGTACCTGGTGTTTTCCGGGGATCGTCCTGTCGCCTGTCTGGCCTGGGGATCGGCGCCCCGTCATATCGGGAGCCGGGATCGTTTCATCGGCTGGACGAAGCAGCAACGGGAGAAGAACCTCTCGTTGATTGCCTGCAACACCCGGTTTCTCATTCTGCCCTGGGTGCGCATATCCTGCCTGGCCTCCCATATCCTGGGGAAGATGGTGAAGGTTCTGCCCAAAGACTGGGAGAGATTCTATGGTCATCCCCTGTATTATCTGGAGACCTTTGTCGATCGCGAGCGTTTTGCCGGGACCTGCTACCGGGCGGCCAACTGGGTCAATGTGGGCCGGACCACGGGTCGGGGGAAGAATGATCAGACCAACCGAGCGAACCGCTCCCTCAAGGATGTTTGGGGCTATCCCCTCGCCAGGGATTTCCGTGCTCGCCTTTGCGGAGGTCAGGCATGAAGACTCCGAAACTGATCGAGATAAAGCCGGCGGAGGTGGAGGCCCTCCTGGAGCGGGTGGAAAAGGAGGCCCTGCAGGAAGGCGACTATGAGATTATCAAGGGTCTTATCGAGGCCTTCGTCTATATCAGCCAATCCCTGGATGAAAGGACCACGGTTATCCGGCGTCTGTTGCGTCTCATCTTCGGCGCCAAAACGGAAACCAGAAAGAAGCTCTTCGAGATTGCCGCAAAGCAGGAAGAAGGCGATGACAAGGAAGAATCATCATCTTCCGGCAAGAAGCCCGGTCACGGCAGAAACGGTGCTGACGCCTACAAGAAGGCCGAGCGGATCAAGATTCCCATCCAGGATCTGAAGGCCGGCGAACGGTGCCGGGAATGTTCCAAAGGAAAGCTTTATCCCGTCAAGAAGTCCGGCACCCTGGTGCGATTCGTGGGGATGGCTCCCCTGGCCGCGAAGATCTATGACCTGGAGAAGCTGCGCTGCAACCTCTGCGGCGAGGTCTTTACCGCCGAACCTCCCGAAAATGTCGGCAACGAGAAGTATGACGAGACCGCCGGGGCCATGATCGCTATGCTGAAGTACGGCAGCGGGATGCCCTTCCACCGGATCGAGAAGCTCCAGGAAAGCATGGGCGTGCCGTTGCCGGCATCAACCCAGTGGGATATCGTGGAGAATGCCGCCAACAAGGGCCCCCATCCCGCCTATCGGGAGCTTGTCCGCCAGGCAGCCCAGGGCGAGGTCATCCATAATGACGACACTCCCGCCAAGATCCTGGAGGTGATAAAAGAAATCAGCGAACAATCGCTCCGCAAGGGAACCTTCACCACCGGGATGGTTTCCACCAATGGCGACAACAAAATCGCCCTGTTTTTCACAGGAACCAAACATGCCGGGGAGAATATGACCGAGCTACTCAAACATCGGCAGACTGAACTCGATCCGCCCATCCAGATGTGCGATGCCCTGTCCCGCAACCTGCCCGACAACTTACAAACCATTCTGGCTAACTGCCTTACCCATGGGCGGCGGAACTTCGTGGAAGTGGCCCACAACTTTCCTGAAGAAACGGCTTATGTAATAGATCAGATCGCCGCCGTTTACAAAACCGATGAAACGGCCAGGGAACAAAACCTCTCGCCCCAGGAGAGACTAAACCTGCATCAAAAGGAGAGCGGACCGGTCATGGAGAGTCTTAAAAGCTGGTGCTCCGCTCAGTTGGAGGAAAAGAAGACGGAACCGAACTCCTCTCTGGGAAAGGCCATCGCCTACATGCTCAAGCATTGGGAACCCCTGACCCTGTTCCTCCGCGTCCCCGGTGCGCCCCTGGACAACAACATCTGCGAACGGATACTCAAGAAGGCGATCCTCCACAGAAAAAACGCTCTTTTTTTCAAGACCGAACATGGCGCCTTCATTGGCGACATATTCATGAGCCTGATCCACACCTGCAACCTGGGAGGGGTAAATCCCTTCGATTATCTGGTGGCTCTGCAGAAACACTCTCCGGAGGTCTTCAAAAACCCCGGCAACTGGATGCC
>Ga0209506_1001960_pt1 | contig 19600 bp, 6 predicted proteins | sample AD_JPNHG2_MetaG_FD_184409 | JGI IMG/M metagenome (GOLD analysis project Ga0209506, IMG submission 184409) | Active sludge microbial communities of municipal wastewater-treating anaerobic digesters from Japan - AD_JPNHG2_MetaG (SPAdes) (version 2) | ecosystem: Engineered > Bioreactor > Anaerobic >...
AAGCTTACTTTTTACAACTTCCGACTGGAACACACCAAAAACAGTGACTGTAACTCCCGTTAACGACGATGAGGATGATGGTGATATAACCTATACCGTAGTTACATCCAATGCTGTAAGCACCGATCCGGTTTACAACAACCTAGCTGTAGCCGATGTCTCTGTAACCAATGTTGATGATGATAACGCTGGCTTTATAGTTACTCCAACATCGGGATTGCAAACTACCGAGGCTGGAGGCACTGCAACTTTTACAGTTCGTTTAACTTCTAGACCAACCGCTAATGTTACAGTTAACTTGAGCTCTAGCAATACTGCCGAGGGAACCGTTTCGCCTGCAAGCGTAACTTTCCTTCCCAGCAACTGGAATGTAGCCCAAACTATTACGGTAACAGGAGTAAACGATGATGTTGATGACGATAATGTAGGTTACACTATAATTACTTCGGCTGCCAGCAGTACCGATACAAATTATAATGGCTTAAACCCCGACGATGTTTCAGTAACCAATATCGATGATGATGTGGCCGGTTTCACAATTACCCCAACCTTAGGTCTACAAACCACCGAGGCTGGAGGAACCGCTACATTTACCGTACGCCTTAACACTAAACCCACTGCTGATGTTACAATCACGTTAACCTCAAGCAATCCTGCAGAGGGTTCTGCTTCACCAACCACCTTAACCTTTACCACATCGAACTGGAACTCCGCTCAAACGGTTACTATTACAGGTGTAGACGATGATGTTGACGACGATAATGTAGCTTACACCATTGTAACCAACCCGGCTTCCAGCACCGATGGTAAGTACAGCGGCCTTAACCCATCCGATGTATCGGTAACCAATATCGATAACGATACGGCTGGATTTACTGTGTCGCCTACATCTGGATTAACCACAACTGAAGCTGGTGGAACTGCTCAGTTCACAATCCAGCTCAACACCCGTCCAACGGCTAATGTAACTATACTAATATCATCGAGCAATACCGCCGAGGGTACAGTTAGTGTTTCGAGCATAACATTCACACCTGCTAACTGGAATGTTCCCCAAACCATAACTATTACTGGTGTTGATGACGATGTTGATGATGACAACGTTACCTATACCATTATTACAGGTGTTGCTACCAGCACCGATACTAAGTACAATGGATTGAATCCGAGCGATGTATCGGTTACCAATACCGACAACGATACAGCAGGCATTACTGTTAATCCAATATCGGGGTTAACAACTACTGAAGCCGGAGGTACTGCAACTTTCACCATAAGGTTAAATACCCGTCCAACAGCCAATGTAACCATTGGCCTAAGTTCAAGCAATACTGCTGAAGGTATAGTTTCGCCCACATCGGTAACTATTACCCCTGCCAACTGGAGCAACCCAGTAACTATAACGGTTACTGGTGTCGACGACTTTGTTGACGATGGAAATGTTGCTTACACTATTGTAACTGCTGCTGCTACCAGCACCGATACAAAGTACAATGGTTTAAATGCATCTGACGTTTCGGTTACCAACCTTAACGATGATGTGGCTGGAGTAACAGTTGATCCTACAAGTGGATTGGTAACAACCGAGGCTGGTGCACAGGCTACATTTATCATTAAACTCAATAGCCGACCCACCGCAAATGTTTCTATCACTCTTAATTCAACAAATACCGATGAGGGTGTTATTTCACCCACAAACGTTACATTTACATCATCAAATTGGAATACTCCACAAACAATTACTATTACTGGTGTAGACGATGATGTGGATGATGACGATATTGCATACACCATTGAAACCCAGCCCTGTGTAAGCTCCGATACCAAGTACGACAACCTGAACCCGGTTGATGTTTCGGTTACCAACCGCGACAACGATGTGGCCGGTTATATTGTATCGCCCACAACGGTATCGTATTCTGAAAGCGGAAGCCCTGTAACCGTTAACTTTAGGCTTTCATCAAAGCCAACAGCTAACGTTTCATTTACTATCACCTCTGAAAATACCGATAAAGGTACGGTTTCACCAGCTAGCTTTACCTTTACTCCAGCTAACTGGAATACTAACCAAGTGCTAACCATTACCCCGGTTAACAATTCAGTTGACGATGGCGATGTTACTTTTACTGTTACAACATCAGCTGCTACCAGTGCCGATAGTAAGTATAATAGCCTGAACCCGCCCGATATTCAGGTAACCTGTACCGACGATGATGTGGCGGGTATAACTGTATCGGCTATTAGCGGTAACACCCGTGAGGATGGTACAACAGCAACCTTTACGATAGTTCTTAATACTGAACCAACTGCCGATGTTACCATCGACGTTGAGTCATCAAATACTGCTGAAGGTACAGTATCTCCAGCTAGTGTAACATTTACAAGTGCCAATTGGAATACCCCTCAAACCATTACCGTAACCGGTGTCGATGATGCGGTGGCCGATGGAAATCAAACCTATACCATCATCATTCATCCCGCAGTAAGTACCGATACCAACTATAATGGCATTGATCCTGACGATTTATCACTGCAAAATATCGATAACGACCAGGCAGGTGTTAACGTGTTCCCGGTAAGTGGGCTTATAACCACCGAAGCAGGTGGAACAGCAACGTTCCAAATGCTGCTTAACACTGCTCCTACAGCCGATGTAACCGTTAACTTTGTTTCAAGCAATACTAGCGAAGGAACAGTATCCCCTGCATCGCATGTTTTCAATGCAGGTAACTGGAACTCTCCTGTAACAGTAACTCTAACAGGTGTTGATGATGATATTGAGGATGGCGATCAACCCTATCAGGTTACAATAACCACAGCTAGTGCCGATGGCGATTACAATAACCTTGCCATTGATCCCGTAACCGCTACTAACCAAGATGATGTGAGTCCTCGACCAGTTGACGACAATGCTACAACTGATGAGGAAACATCAGTTAACATCAATGTACTTGCCAACGATAAGGGTCTCGATAAGGGAGTTAAATCAGTATCTATTGCAACCCAACCCGATTCCGACAAGGGTAGCGTTACAGTTAACCCCGATAATACAATCAGGTTTACACCGGTTAAGACATACAATGGACCTGTTACTTTTAGCTACCGTGTTACCCTTAACAACGATAACTGGGCCGAAGCGAATGTAACTGTTAATGTAACTGCTATTGACGATACTCCAGTAGCCGCAGATGATAACCGTGGTGCTTCATTAAATACTCCTCGCACCGTTGATGTACTCATAAACGATACAGGACTTGAGGATGGTGGTATTGTTGTAAGCATTGAGGAACAACCTGAACCTACCAAGGGATCGGCAGTTGCTAATGTTGATAATACCGTAACGTTTACTCCGGCCGCTGGTTATACTGGTATTGCTACCTTTAAGTATAAGGTATGCGATGCCGATGGCGATTGCGACATTGCTACTGTAACCATTAACGTTCGTCCTGTTAACCATGTTCCAGTAGCCAACGACGATGCTGCAACAACTGTGGTAAATACGCCAAAGGCAATCAATGTTTTGGCTAACGATAGCGGACTTGACGATGGATTTGGAAGCATAACCATTTTCACTCAACCCGCAAATGGTAATGTAACAGTAAATGCCAATAGAACCGTAACCTATACTCCGAATAACGGGTTTACCGGAACCGACCAGTTTGTTTACATGTTGCAGGATGTAGATGGCGATTACGATTTGGCTACTGTAACCGTTACTGTAAGTGCCAAACCAAACTCACTGCCTAAAGCTAATCCTGATAGCCGTGCAACCTCAAAGAACACCGCTGTTAAGGTAGATGTTCTTACAAACGATACCGGTTTAGATGATGGCGTTGCCTCGCTTACCGTAATTGCTGATCCTTCCAATGGAACCTATTTGGTTAATGCTACAAACGATTCAATAACCTATACACCAAATAACGGCTATGTTGGAACCGATGTATTCCAGTATCAAGTCTGCGACACCGATGGCGATTGCTCAGTTGCTGCTGTAACTATTACTGTTAAGGATGGCGTTAATCATGTACCTGTTGCCAATAAGGACTCAGTGTCAACCATTATTAACAAGCCTGTTAACATTAATGTTCTTAAGAACGATAGTGGCTTAGATGATGGCTTTGGTAGTATTGAAATCTATCGTCAGCCCGACTTTGGAACCGTTCAGGTAAATGCTAACCGCACCATTACCTATACCCCAACATACATGTTTGTAGGAACTGAAACATTCTACTACATGATTACCGATGTTGACGGCGATTTGGCCATTGGTGAGGTTAAGGTAACCATAATAGATCGTCCGGATTACCTACCTGTTGCAAACGACGATCGTCGTGGCTGTAGCTTCAATACTCCCGTTGTGGTTGATGTACTGTTCAACGATACCGGTCTCGACGATGCTCCCGTTGCAGTTGCTATAACTCAAAGTCCAGCTCAGGGAACAGCAATAGTAAATGCCGATAACACAGTTACATTTACTCCGGCAAACGGTTTTATTGGTCAGATGACCTTCAAGTACTCTGTAACCGATGTTGATGGCGATAGCGATGATGCAACCGTAACTATAACGGTTAAGAGTGGAACCAACATTGTTCCTGTTGCTGCCGACGATGCTGCAACCACTAAGGTGAATACTCCTGTATACATAAATGTACTGGCAAACGACCGTGGCCTCGACGATGGTTTTGGCTCACTCTACATTTACCTTCAGCCTGAGTTTGGAACAGTTGTGGTTAACGCAAACAGAACAGTTACTTACACCCCATCGTACATGTTTGTGGGAACTGAAACCTTCCAATATGTGGTTGAAGATGTTGATGGCGATTATTCGCTTGCAACTGTTACTGTAACTGTACTCGACAAGCAAAATGCTATCCCTGTTGCAAACGATGATTATCGTGGTTGCAGTTTCAACCAAAGCGTTGTGGTGGATGTGCTATTCAACGATACCGGCCTCGATGATGTACCGTTAACCGTTACTATAAGCCAACCTCCAGCCGTTGGCAATGTAGTGGTTAATGCCGACAACACAATAACATTCACACCAGTAACTGATTTTGTTGGACAATCTACGTTCCAGTATGTGGTTACCGATATTAATGGTGAAAGCGACGATGCATTGGTAACTATAACCGTGAAACCTGGTGCAAACAATGTGCCTGTAGCACAAAACGATGTTGCCAATACTATTATCAATACACCTGTTGACATAAATGTACTTGCTAACGATACTGGACTGGAAGATGGTTTTGGTAATCTCACCATCCGAACTCAGCCCCTATTTGGCACAGTAGCCATTAATGCTAACCGAACCATAACTTACTACCCAAGCTACATGTTCCTGGGTACCGATACCTTTGAGTACTTAATTGAGGATGTTGATGGCGATTACTCCGTTGCAGCCGTTACAGTTAATGTAACTGAGAAACCCGACGCACAGCCCGTTGCTAACGACGATCGTCGTGGTTGCAGCTTCAATGCTCCTGTTACAGTTGATGTATTGTTCAACGATACTGGACTTGACGATACGCCTCTTACCGTAACTATTTCGCAGGCACCCACACAGGGATTGGCAATAGTTAATGCTGATAATACGGTTACATATACACCTGAAAGCGGTTTTATTGGCCAAATGACCTTCCGTTACACCGTGACCGATGCCGATGGCGATAGCGATGATGCCTTAGTAACAATAACCGTAAAATCGGGAACAAATGTTGTTCCAGTTGCAGTTAACGATGCGGCTTCAACCTATGTTAATACCCCTGTTACAATCCCCGTTCTTGCCAACGATAGCGGCCTCGACGATGGTTTTGGCTCACTTTACATATACAGTCAACCACAGTTTGGAACCGTGGTGGTTAACGCAAACCGAACGGTTACCTACACACCGAGTTACATGTTTGTTGGTACTGAAACATTCCAGTATGTAGTTGAGGATGTTGATGGCGATTACGCGTTGGCAACTGTAACCGTAACCGTAACCGATCGACCCGACGCTCAACCTGTTGCTAACGACGACCGTCGTGGTTGCAGCTTTAACCAAAGCGTTGTGGTTGATGTGTTGTTCAACGATACCGGACTTGATGATGCCCCTGTAGCCGTAACTATCTCTGAAGCTCCTGCACAGGGTACAGCCATAGTTAATTCCAATAATACTGTAACATTTACACCGGAAACCGGATTTATTGGAACAATGACATTCCGTTATACCGTTACCGATGCCGATGGCGATAGCGACGACGCTCTTGTTACAATTAGGGTTAAGGAAGGAGTGAATATTGTTCCCCTTGCTGTTAACGATGAGGTAACTACCCAAATGAACACTTCGGTTGACATTAATGTACTTGCTAACGACTCAGGTCTTGAAGATGGTTTTGCTGATTTAAAAGTACTAGTTCAGCCGATGTTTGGTACCGTGGTGGTAAACTCTAATCGTACCATTATGTACACCCCTTCGTACATGTTCCTTGGTACCGATTCGTTCCAGTATCTAATTGAGGATGTTGATGGCGATTACTCCGTTGCAACTGTCACCATAAATGTTGTTGAGAGAATAAACCATATTCCTGTTGCAAACGACGATTACCGAGGAACATCGTATAACACACCTCGAGTAATTGATGTGCTGTTTAACGATACAGGAATTGAGGACGTTCCATTAACAGTTACTGTAGTGGATAATCCTAGCAATGGTAGTGTAACAGTTGATTCCGATAACACAGTTAACTACGTACCAGCTAATGGGTATCTTGGAACTGATAGCTTAACCTATAGAGTAACTGATACCGATGGTGAGTGGGATGAGGCAAAGGTATACATCAATGTTAAGCCATTTAACATGATCCCTGAAGCCCACGACGATTATGTTACCACAATTGTAAATACTCCTGTTGATGTTGATGTACTTTCCAACGACACCTTACTCTTTGAGGGTATTAAGAGTGTGCAAATTCACACCCAACCCAATTGGGGTACTGTGGTTATTAACAGCGATAATACAATCACTTACACTCCTGGCTATTTCTTTGTGGGTAACGATGAGTTCAAGTACTACGTGGAGGATGTTGATGGCGATTACTCCCTTGCTACTGTTTACGTTACCGTAATAGATAAACAGAACAACATACCAGTTGCTAACGACGACCGCCGCGCTACATCAAAGAATACACCTGTTACCGTAGATGTACTCATTAACGACGACGGACTAGAAGATGGCTGGATAGCTGTTCATCTCGATCAGAACCCCGATCCGTTAACAGGTACGGCTGTTCTTAACGCTGATAATACTGTTACATTTACCCCTGTAACCGATTATCTTGGTTTGGCTGCTTTTACCTACTACATTACCGATAGGGATAACGACACCAGTAATGTAGCAACTGTTACCATCAACGTTAAGGAGGTTAACTTTGTACCAGTTGCCGTTAACGATACTGCAACAACCACCATGAATATACCTGTTCTGGTTGATGTTATCAAGAACGATTCTGGCCTTGATGATGGTCTGTCATACATCAAAATAATGTCGAAACCTCGCCATGGATTTGCCTACGTATTCGATAGCCGCAATATCCGTTACATCCCCTCTAGTTGGTTTGTGGGTCGCGACTCTCTAACCTACATGGTTGCCGATGAGGATGGCGATTACGGTATTGCCAAGGTTTACATTGAAGTTGGCGAACGCCCCGATCATAAACCTAAAGCAATGCCCGATGGTAGGGGAACGGTTATTAACACTCCTGTTAACGTTGACGTGCTATTCAACGATACAGGCCTTGAGGATGGCGGCATTAAGTTGTTACTAACTCAAATGCCTACACATGGCAATGCTTTACTTGAAGCCGACAATACCATTACCTATACACCTGATAATAACTATTTAGGGGAAGACTATTTCCGTTACCAGGTTTGCGACTTCGATAATGACTGCTCAACTACTACCGTTACCATAAGGGTTAAAAAACAAAACCAAATTCCTCTTGCTGTTAACGATACAGTAAACATCAAAAAAAATAGCTGGGAAGAGTTCGACCCAACCTTTAATGACCTAAACAAAAATGACGGTGGAATTGTAGTTGTAGTTTACAGCAAACCCCTTAACGGTATTGCACAGCCCGTACCTGCTAGCAGCACAATGATTAGGTACACACCTAACAAAGACTTCTATGGTGTTGATTCACTTTGGTACTACATTCAGGATGTGGATGGCGATTACACTGTGGCAAAGGTGGTTATTAATGTTCAGAACCGTGAAAACTACACCCCCGATGCTATTGACGATGAGGCAGAAACATACGCCAATACAACTATCCTTATTGATGTTCTACAGAACGACCTTTACCTAAACGATGGGGTTAAATCGGTAGACCTTGTTACACCAGCCACAAATGCTAATGTAATTGTAACCGCCGATTACAAGCTACAGTACACACCTTTAGCTGGCTATAAGGGTACCGAAAGTTTCACTTATAGGGTTTGCGACATCGACGATGAATGCGATATTGCAACTGTAACAGTAACCGTTAGTGTCGATCCAAATAAGAAAGTAGAAATACCTGAAGCATTCTCGCCCAATGGCGATAATATCAACGATACGTTCGAGGTACAAAACATAGAGTTCTTCCAAAAAGTAACCCTATATGTTTACAACCGCTGGGGCAACCTGGTTTACAAGAGTGATAACTATAAGAACGACTGGGACGGTACTTCGAATGTTTCAATGGCTATAGGCTCCAAGCTTCCCGATGGAACTTACTACTACTTGTTGGAAATAAAGGATACCGGCAAGCTGTATAAAGGAAGCGTATTTATTAAGCGTTCATACTAAAAGTTATGTTTATGAAAAAGATATTTTTAGTGATATTTGGAGTTGCTGTCTTTGGGGCAGCAACTCTAAAAGCTCAGCAGGAACCAATATTTACGCATTACCTGCATAATCCCGTTTCAATTAACCCTGCAATTGCTGGTACGGTGCGCAACCTAAACATGAGCTTGCTATCGCGTTTGCAGTGGGTAGGTTTGGAGGGCGCTCCCAAAACCTTTAGTTACTCCGCGCACATGCCTTGGCCCGATAAAAAGATAGGTGTTGGGTTAAACCTTACCAGCGATAACACCTGGCCATTAAGCAACACCCACTTTTCCGGTTCATATGCATACCGTTTAAGGGTTACCGATGATATTACTCTTTCACTAGGCATAAAGGGTGGGTTTACCTACTACCATGCATCAGTAACCAACCTAAACGTAGTAAACCCCGATGACCCTGCGTTTACCCAGAATGAAAAACGCTTTTATCCAAATATCGGAGTTGGGGCTTACATTTACTCATACCAATTCTATGCAGGGCTATCGCTTCCTCGAATGCTCCAAACATCCTTCAACCGTAAATTCGATAAAACCCTTAAAAGCCCGTTATATATCATAGGAGGGTATAATTATGAGCTTAATTCCGATTGGGTACTTATGCCCTCAATGCTGGCCGGCGCAATGATTGGTGTGCCAATGACATGCGATATTACAGCTCAGGCTCTTTATAAGGGACAATTCTATTTTGGAGCTCATTACCGCATTGGCGATGCTTTTGGGATCTTCTTCGATATGAAATTGAAACACGATATATCCGTTGGCTATGCATTCGACTTCTCGTTGAATAAGCTATCAAGAATCAATACAGGTACCCATGAGCTAATGATTTCATACTCATTTGCTCCGAAGTGGAAGTTTTAAAGTTTTCTAAATAAGGGTTATTTGAATTGATTTTTTTGGCAAGTTAAATTTATGTCTATAAATTTGCGTTGAGTTCAGAGAAACTAATTAGGATACGTTAAACTAAATTTTACAGAGATGGCATACAAAATTTCTGACGATTGCACCGCTTGCGGTACCTGTATCGATGAGTGCCCTGTTGAAGCGATTTCAGCTGGTGATATTTACAAGATTGACCCTGAAATTTGCACCGATTGTGGCTCATGCGCTGACGTTTGTCCTGTTGAGGCAATTCACCCCGCATAGTTGGTGATAAATGAATTATAAAATCCGTGCTATATGCACGGATTTTTTTATTCAATAAAGGCAAGAACTTGATTAGGGGTAAAGTGTGTTGGCGTTGGAATAGTTTGATCTAGGAGGGCTAATAGTAATTCTTTTGAAAGGTCTTTTTGGTTAACTGTTTTAAACCAACCCAGCTCATTCATTCTGTGTGCTAGGTACTCCTGTTCTGTTTGTCCCGGAGTTGGGATCAAAATGGCTCCCTTGTTTAGGTATACTAAATCCATAATGGTGCTGTAACCGCTTCGGCTTATTACATACTTGGAGTTTATAATGGCCATGGCCATTTCGTTGTTACCTAGACTTCCTGCAAATGTCAAATTTCCAATAGTTTCCCAGCTGTTTATTTTAAGAGGATTACCCTTTAGTATTAGGGTTTTAAAATTAAGTTCACTTAAACAGAATATAAGAAAATTAATGAACTCAGTTTTTTGTGGCTCAGGGCCCGACGCAATAACCATTACATCCCATTGAGGGTTCAAATGTTTTACGGAGATCCCATTGAACCTTGAAATAGGACCAATATATCGTAAATTAGTTAATCCATTTGGCTCTGAGAGCATTCCGGCTATACGGGATGTATTATTAAAGTCAGGAACCCATACCTCATCGAATCTGCTAAGTAAGTGTCGAATAACGTTTTCACCCAAATATTTAAGAAAACCAAACGGTTTTGGGGGTATAACTCTAAGCTGGTGTGTGATTATGACCGATTTAGTTTTGGACGATCGGAACCCATAACGGTTGTCGGAAACGATGAGGGTAAAGCTTTTACCTTTTAAAAGCCTTTTTAGCTTGAAATGCTCTATTATTGTTACAAACGGAAGTTTTACGAGAAATGATAGCAGATTTAATACACTTGCCCTCCCCGTTCCCAGTTTCATTTTGGGAGAGTAAAAGTTAATTATTTCAGAATAGGGGCAATTATTTTTAATTAGCGCACCAAGTTCATTATTTGTAGCAACAGTTATTAAATAACCCTTATGTGAAAGTTCATGAATGACAGGGATAATTCTTGTAGCATGGCCTAATCCCCATGCAAGTGGCGATAGCAATACTCTCTTTTGTGTTTCCGGTTCCATCAACCCGACACCTGAGTTTTTATGCCTAATCTTTCAACTTTTCTGGCAATACCCTGTAATGTTGATAGTGGAATTTTGTGAAGGGTATCAGTGGGTGTTTCGCGAGCAATGGTGTATATCATCACATCCTTTGGCTTAATTTCCTGAATGGCTTTAAGCCAGGCATCCACCTCAGCATCGGTTGTATTGTCAATAGCTTTGCCCTTAAATGACCCTTTCACAAAAAGCGTTTGTATAGTACAACTACCGCTAAATCGTTTTAGATTTTCTATTAAACTGCTAATCTCTATTTTGTACAAGGGTTGATTCAAAATTTCAATGGTTTCAGGAAAAACTGAGTCGAGCTTCAGAATGTTTTGATCAACCTTTAGCAAGCTCGCAAAGATGTGAGTATCGTGAATTAGGGTTGAGTTTGATAGAACGGCAATTTTTGCCGAGGGACAATACTTATCCCGTAAGGTAATAGTAGAGTCAATTATTGATGGGAACTCGGGATGTAGAGTAGGTTCCCCGTTGCCAGCAAAGGTTATAACATCGGGTAGTTCGCCCGTTTTCATCATTTCAACCAGTTTTGATTCAAGCGATTGCTCAACCTCCGATAATGTCGGGTAGTCAAGGGTAGCCATTGAGTCGGTCCAGCCACACTCACAGTAAATACAGTCGAATGAGCAAATTTTTTGGTTTGTAGGTAAAAGGTTAATTCCCAACGAAACCCCAAGCCTTCGGCTTTTAACAGGTCCAAAAACAATACTATCGAAAAGGAAAGTACCCATTTTAAAATCTATATTAGACGTTTTGCTACACTCTTTTCGGTTGGTCGCATTTTGGTAAAGTCAAAGTGGTCAACTAAAACTAAACCGGGTTTCTTACCAATTCCAAGAGTACCATACATGTTGTCAATGTTTAACGCTTTTGCCCCGTTTATTGTTGCCCATCTAAGTACAGTTTGAAAATCAATGGCAGGGAAATGGTTTAGAATTATCATAATTTGGTGAAGCATTGAAAGTGAACTGGTCGAGGCCAAGCTATCGGTACCTATGGCGATGTTAAGGCCATTCGCTTCAAATTTATCGAGAGGTGGAATTGCGTTTTCAATTAAAAGATTCGATTCTGGGCAAGCTACTAGGGTCAAACTGTCAAACCATCTGTTTAGCGATAAGAGTTCCTCAGTGCTAGCAAAAGTGTTGTGTACAAGCAGTGCCTGAACTTTATTGGGTAAGTAACTAGTGATTACGATGGCTGGGCTTTTACCTGCAGGTGCTATAAAGGGTAAGTTTGAATTTTTGTATCGATGATAAAGCGGGCCGCTTCCTGTAGCGAGAAATTCATATTCTGCCATACTTTCACCATAGTGGATACTTACAATTTTCCCATCTTTTTCGTTTAAGTGTTCGGAGATTATTTCCCAGAGTTTTTCTGAAAGTGAATAGGTTGAATGAGGGGTTAAACTGGTACTTTCGGGGTAATGTTTAGAAAATTCGTAATAAACATTTAGCCCATGGCCAAATGTTTTCTCAGCCACATCTGGGTTAATACCAAAGAGCTCAATAAAATTATGAAAGAATAGTTCAGATTTTTGCTTATGGGGTAAGGTTGATGCTGAATTACAAATATCGGCAACAGCAACCGTACCGCTTGTATATGCTTGATTTATGGCATCATAAATACTTTTGGAAATGTTCTCTTGGCTTGATTCTCGCTGTTCAGTTACAGCCTCAATGAATCCTGCAATGCCGGGTTTCTTAACCTTAAGCCCCTTAAGGTGTGACAGCTCTAGGTGGCAGTGGGCGTTAATAAAGCCAGGAACAATTACTCCGTTGAAGAACTGCGTGGAGTGTATTTCACGGAAAACTGAATCGGTCTCAATTATCCTTAAAATTTCACCAGTGTTATTGGTTTCAACTATCCCGTTACGAATGGGTGGACCACAAACCGGGAAAATATAATTAGCCCCGAAACGTTTCATAACGGCTGAGCCTTCTTAATCATTTTTTTAGTTACTTTGATATTTCGGGTTTCAATGGAATCGAGTTTATCAAAATTTCGGGGCGAGAATGTAACCTTAAGGTTACTGAAAATTGCATTACGCTTGAAGTTTGAGGTTGAGTTACCGGAGTCGTACAGCCAACCTTTAAGGTGAGTGATTTGCTTGTTGGTAAGCGTTAGCTTGTAGCTGTAGCTATGAACGTTTCCATCTTTGGGGTAGGTGGCAAAGATGGGATTCTCTCTCAACCCAATCGGTGTGCCATCGTCAAAGTAGAAAAAGATATAGTGTCTTACGTTCACCCCTTCATCATCGGGAAAGAATTGGGCGTCGAACGAAATGGTGTAATCGCCAAGGTCAACCACAGGGATATCGAACCCCAACGATGGGTTGGTAGAATACTCAATGGCCATATTCCAGCGGGTTTTATGGGGCCAAAGGTTGTCGCTACTATGCGAATTCCTGTCAAGTGTGTCGGACTTTGATGTTTCCTCAAGCTTGTCTTTCATCCGGGTCAACTCCATCACCACCTTATCGAAAATGATATCGAATTTTTCTGTATTCCTTGAGTAGTATTTCACTGAACTGTCGAACTGAGCAGTTGTGTAACCATACGATTTTAGAATGGGCTCGTAGTAATCAATAGAGTCATGACCATAAAGAATGTTGTGGGGTGGTGTACTTGTAACGCCATCGGTGATAAAAATCTTTGTGAGAATTTTTACCATGTCCCTTTCAGGAATGATATAGTTTTTGGTGCAGGATAGCAATGCAATTACTGAAACGAAAATAAGAAAAGTAATCTTTTTCATTGGAGCTATAATTTGCCAGGTGAAAAGTGAAAGTGCAAAATTTGATGCAAATCTATTACTTTTTTCAGAATTAGATAAAAAAACCGGGCAACGCCCGGTTTTAGTAGTTTATTTTAGCTTATCGAAGTTGTAACCGAACATCACCTCATGAGAACCAGAGTTATACTTTTTTATCCCAAGCAAGCTCCAGTCAAACGAGTACCCCAGCAAATAACGCTTTTGCCATGTAACCCCAACCATAACTGATAAGGCGTCCTTCCAACGAAGCGATAATCCCCCCCATACATTATACCCCTTTTGGATATATGTATATTTCCCGTTTAGCTCGAACTGCATGGGGCTACCGAACATGTATTTTAATAATGCTGATGTTTCAACCTCCATGTTTCGATTCAGGTTTACCCAGTAACCGCCACTCAGAAGCAAGTGCTGTTTCAACCGGCTTGTTCCAACTGGTTCGGGGTAAAACTTCAAGCGCTGTCCAAAGAGTTGGTGAGCGGCAATACCAACGTGGTAAGAGGTGCTGTATAGGTAAAATCCTATAGAAGCATCGGGTGATACTACCGTTTTGGTAGCCTGAATTATTGCGGGATCGTATCGTGGATCAGGTTCTTCGCCCAAATTAAGTTTCGTACCATCGAGCCTGTAAAGCATCATGCCAAACGAAATACCTCCTGAGATCCTGAGCCCCGATTTATCAATCATCATGTTATAGGCATAAGTACCCATGAAGTTAGTTTTTGCGGTTGGCCCCGTAACATCGTTTGTGATGTATGCGCCCCATCCCATATCGTACTTGGTGAAAGGGCCATAAACACTGGCGCTAACCGAGAAAGGCGCATCGTTTATTCCAACCCACTGATTACGATTGTTTCCCCTAATCTGGTAGTGATTCAGGGTCCCAGCAATGGCCGGATTGTATAGGTATGGGTTGAACATAAACTGGGAGTAATGGGGAACCTGCTGGGTAATCCCTGTAAATGGGATAGAGCTAATTAGCAGTACTGCTAGAATTAGTTTCCCGGGTTTAAGTGACGATATCATTTTCATAACCGTAATATTTTTGGGCTGTTACTTTACAATGGTAACAGAGCCGGTTATTGGTTTCCAGTTTGCTCCTTGTGCTTCAATGTTAAACTTAATAACGTAGTAGTAAGTGCCAATTGGTAACTCATGACCACTATTCGACTTACCATCCCATCCCTTTGCGGCTTTATCGCCTGTGGCTGACCAAACCAGCGAACCCCAACGGTTGAAAATCTCTATGGAGAGGTCGGGGAATAGGTAACTCTTTGGCACTCGCCATATATCATTAATACCATCGCCATTGGGTGAGAATACATTACCAAATGCAAGATCGTCAACTACCTTGGTGTATAGCCTTATGGAATCGGTACATCCTGCCTCGGTTCTGGCTATCACATCAACCAGTATGTACTCATTTATTCTCTTGGTTATTGGGTCTTGGATTTTCACAATTCTATCCTGTGGGATTTGGTTCTTGATCTCCTGGTTGAATAGAATTTGTGAGTTCCAGCTGTTAGATGGTAGGAACATTTCGGCAGGCTTCCATTCAAAAGTGGTAGCATAATCAACGCTCTTGGTTATAACGTCGATATTGTACTCTTTACCCATCAGGATTGATATGATAGTATCCTGAACTGCTGATATGTAAAGTGGAACATGTAGGCCTATTTCAGGGAGTACATTTAGGTTAATGGTATCTTTCTCAATACACTGAGGCGTTCCAACGTAGTAAACCCTCAAAACATAGGATTTACTCTCGGTTAGCGAAACCGATAAGGTATTTCCTTCTTGAACCTGTGTATTGCTTGGCAGCTCGTTCCAGTAATACAGGAATGCAAGGTCTGGATCGCCACCACTTACTGAACCAACAAGTGTAACAGGGTTATTGAAGCAAACTGTAGTATCGTTGCCAGCAATTGCTCTGAAATTATACCTGTCCTCAATTCCAACAAAGAATGTGGTGTCGTAAACGCAGCCTTTAGTATCGGTTACCCTTAGGGTGTAGTAACCCGATGATATGTTGGTTAAACTATTATCGGTATCGCTTAAGCCTAGCCATTCAAAGGTTAGTTCGCTAAAGTCTCCTGTACCACCTGTTTTGCTATCTATGGTAATACTTCCCTTATCGGTACCATTTATTTCCCTACAGTATGCATCTTGGATATTGGCATTTAGCTTAAGCATGGCAGGGCCTTTAACCTCAAAGGTATCGGTTACGGAGCAGTTAAGAGCATCGGTTACTTGTATCCAGTATTTACCAACAACAATGTTTTCAAGATCCATTGTGGTTTGGCCATTTGACCAAAGGAAGGTGTAATCGGGTTGACCACCACTAACCTGTACGCGTACATATCCCGATGGGTCGTTTGGACAAGCCAGCGAATCGGCTGGGGTTAATCCGGTTATGATTATTGCAGGGGGTTCTGATAATGTAACCCTTAAAGGCGGATCAAAGTTGGCGGAGCAACCATTTCCATCCGTAACCGCAACATCATATACACCTGCAGGTAGATTCTCAAATACACCAGTATTGTTAGATGATGTTACAGTACCGGTTATTGAGTAGGTTAGAGCACCAGTGCCACCAGAAGCTGTAATGTTAATAGCACCAATGGCCTGGCCGTTACAGGTTGGGTCGAACTGAACTAATTCAACTAACTGGATTGCACTAGGTTCAGTCATTGGAGGAACATCGGTTACCTCAGTTGTACATCCGTGCGAATCGGTAATGGTAAAGTTGGTGTAGGAACCAACTGCAACGCCAGTTGCCACGTTCCCAGTAGATGAACCTCCATCCCAAGTTATTGTATACACAGGAGTACCTCCGGTTATATCGAAAGTTACTGAACCACTTGCTTGACCGTTACATAATGGGTTTTCAAGGCTTACAAATGTTGCAATTAGAGGTGCGGGTTCAGCAATATCAACCTGTCGGTTGGGGAATACTGTTGAGATATTGTCGGTTATTGATATCAGGTAGGACCCGGCATTAAGATTCTCAACGGTAAAGATATTACCTCCCTGGTCGATAACCGGAACCGGTGTCATGTCCGATAATCTTGTACACAGAACTGTAAATGGAGGGAATCCACCAGTTATGGTTATGGTGATTAACCCATCGGATAATCCATTACAGCTTACATCGTTTGAGGTAATATCGATATTGACACCACTAATAACCAAATCCCCTGTTTCTACGTTACAACCATTTACATCTGTTACTCTAACCCTGTAGGTTCCTGTACCCAGTCCGGTAAAGTCACCTGTACCATTTGATATGTTATTGGGGAGTAAAGTATAGGTTAGTGCACCTGTCCCGCCAGTAGCTATTACATGTATTTCCCCGTCGTTAGCTCCCGGAGTACTTTCTTGAACTACGTTTACATTAGTAATTACAAGCTGTGCAGGTTGAGTAATGGTAACCAGTTGCGATTGTGGACAGTTATTGATATCGTTTACAACAACAACATAATCGTTTGCAGTGAGGTTGGTGAAAATATTTGATGGGTAGAAGGTTGTGCCACCATCAATTGAGTACTGTAATGGTGGAGTGCCCCCTGAAGCAATTATCTCGATACTACCGTTATTATCGCCATAGCATCCGGTAACATTGGTAACATTTATGTTATCGATACTGATAAGCGATGGAGAGTTAAGGGTGATAGGCCCTGTTGATACAGGTCCACAGCTGTTTGCATCGGTAACATCTACGGTATAGGTACCAGCGCCTAACCCATTGAAAGTACCGGTTGTGTTAGTGATTACACCTGGGTTAAGCGTATAGGTCAAAGTGCCTGTACCGCCACTGGCAACAACCGTAATGCTTCCAAACGATGTGCAGGTAGGATCAACCGTGGTAATATTATCGATAGTTATTGCTGGAGGCTCACTGATGGATGTGCTAGAGCTGGCCATACAGCCATTGTTGTCCATTACCTCAATAAGGTAGTTATTTGCAGCAAGGCCAGTAAATAATCCTGTACCCTGCCATGCTCCGCCATTGATACGGTATTGTATTGGATCAACTCCGCCAGTAACAGTTACATTAATTTGACCATCCGTTAGTCCATTACATGAAATGTTGGTAGTTGTAACGTTCAAAATTATTGGTGCGGGTTCGTTTATAGTTACATCCTGCGATGTTGTACAAAGGTTGGCATCGCGCACCACAACATTGTAAATGCCACCGCTCAGGCCAGTCTTTAGGCTAAGGGCTTGCCATGTAGATCCACCATCGAACGAGTACTCGTAAGGTGGAGTCCCACCGGATGCAGTTACGTTAATTTCTCCGTTTCCATCGCCGTTACATACTAAATCAACAGTGGTGTAGGTGAACGTGAGTTGAGCAGGTTCAACAATGGTAAATGGTCCGGCAACAATGGGTCCGCAGCTATTAGCATCGTTAATTTCAACGGTGTAGGTACCTGCCGATAGATTTGTAAAGGTTCCTGTTCCATTTGTAGCCAAAACATTTGAACCAGCATCGAGCAGGGAATAGGTCAGGGGTGCTGTACCCCCTGAACCAGTTACGGTAATTGTACCATCGTTTGCTCCAAAGCAGGTTATATCCGTGGCAGTTTGAGAACCTACTGATAATGGGGCTGGTTCAATAATGGTAAGGTCTTCTCCAATAGTTATACATCCATTAACATCCTGAACAGCAGGGGTATAGGTTCCACCACCCAGTCCGGTAAATAGACCTGTTGCATTACCAAACGGTGCGCCTCCTGTAATACTGTAGTTGTAAGGAGCAGTTCCGCCCGATGCAACAAGGGTAATTGTTCCATCGGATAGGCCATTACAGGTGATATCGGTCTTTGTTCGGGTGGTAAAGAACAATGCAGGGGGTTGACCAACGGTAAAGTCCTGTGTTAGAACACAGCCGTTGAGGTCGCGAACATACATTGTGTAGTTCCCGGCTGTCAAACCGGTAAAGTTCCCGCTGGCAAAGTAGTTAATTCCATCAATTGAGTATTCAAGTGCACCTGTTCCTCCGCTAGCGCTTGCATCAACCTCGCCGTTGTTTCCACCAAAGCAAGTAACGTCGGTTACAGTGAGGGTGTTAATTACAATAGCAGGAGGGCCTGTAATAACTGCAGGTTTAGTTACAATACAGCCATTTGCATCGCGAACGTAAACAGTATAGGAACCAACACCAACATTGAAAGTGTAGGTTGTGGGATAGAAAGTAGTACCATCAATTGAAACCTGCTTTAATCCAGTACCGCCCGAAACGCCAGTAACCTTAATGGTTCCGTTTGTGTTGTACCAACACCCTGTAACGTTAGTGGTTTGAACCGTAAAGTTAATGGGCGAAGGTTGATTAATATAGATTGGGTTGCCATTGTTTGCAGCAACAACGCAACCATGGGAATCGCGAACCTTAATGTAGTAAGGGTTGGTTGGTCCGCCTGGTAGGTTTTCAAATACCGGGTTGGTACCCCAAACCTCGGGTTGGTAGATTGAAAATTCGTAACCACTTCCTGAACCTCCCGCAACATTGCTGATAGTAATTTTACCAGTATTATCGCCGTAGCATGTAGTTATCTGTGTTATCTCATAGGTGAAAGAGATAGTGTTGGGATCAACCATTTCCACAGTTGTTGGCCAGGTTGCTGTACAGCCATTGGCATCGCGTACTACAATGT
>Ga0209506_1001961_pt1 | contig 19588 bp, 18 predicted proteins | sample AD_JPNHG2_MetaG_FD_184409 | JGI IMG/M metagenome (GOLD analysis project Ga0209506, IMG submission 184409) | Active sludge microbial communities of municipal wastewater-treating anaerobic digesters from Japan - AD_JPNHG2_MetaG (SPAdes) (version 2) | ecosystem: Engineered > Bioreactor > Anaerobic...
CCCCTTAATAAGTTAAAACTAATTTAAGTATATAAATCTTTTTGCTTTTTTCCAATTAAAATTCGTTTTTGGATCGATAGCGGAGAAAACACCTTATACCCCCCTCTTTAAAAATTAAAAAAATCAAATTCCTTATTTCTTAAAGTCCACCAAAAACATTTCAATTAACAAATTTTTCAAAAATATGTCGCCTAACGGTTCGCGGCTATGCGCCGTTTTAATGGCGTATAGCCGCTGTTAGCGGATCGTTGCAAGGGCAAATTAGTTAAAATATTGGTCTATTTTGCTAATAATTAGTTTCGCTCTTTCTTCAATGAATTCTTTAAACTTGTCTTCTTCCCATAATGTTTCATCTGATGGAATTAAATGAATCTTTATATAATTAGATTTATCTTTCACATATGTATTAATCCATTCTTTAAATGACTTACCATTCTTTTCTCCGCGATTTGTTCCGTAGTCAAGAAGTTGAAAATTTTTAATACTATTTATTAGGTTCCAATCAAAACCTTTTTCTTCAAGAATATTTTTAGGCATTACATGGTCAATATCATTAGCTCTTATTGTCCTTGCTCTATCGTACATTAAATAAAAAACGAATGAACTGTCGAGTTGGTCTAAATTGTCACTGGAATATTTTGTTGTGAATGTAATTGGGTGCTCAATATAAACTTTAAATAATTCATCTGTTGGAAAATCTTTGTTCTTATAGTTTTTAATTACTTCTAAAAGTTTTCTTACTCCGGTTTTATAAGGTATCCATCCCACTCCTTTGCTTCTAAAAACGCCATTTATTAAAGAATGATATAACCAATTTTTCATTAGTGGGTAGTCAGTGTTGCCTGTTTCGTAATTGTTGAAATAGTTCAATAGAGTATTATTATCAATTTCCTTATGAAACAAATGATATGAAATGAAGAATAGTGGTATAAATGAACGATTACCTTCTTTGTAATAATCATATGTTTTAGAAAATTCTAAAAAATCTTTTAATGCTTTAATGGTAGCTTTTATTCTATCTCTATTTTGTATAGCAAACTCTGCATCAGACGCTTCGATAGAAGCCATTTCTTTGGCATGGTTGTCTTGAAGTAAAAAAATCAACTTTATTAGATTGTCTTGTGTAAGTCCGATGTCTTGATATTTCTCAAGCATTTCATTGATGAAACCTTCCATTTCCCAAGAAAAGCCCTTAAGAATTGAGGCAACGAGGTCAAAAGAAGATAGTTGTGTTCCACCATCGTTTAACCGCCTGAATAATTCAACAATTCTTTGACGATTTTCAATCTCAGGTAAACTTTTATTAATTACCACTTTTGATATACCAAGAGTTTCAGCGGTTATAACATTTTTATAAAATGCTTTTATATTTCTTGTTATTTGGTTTTTCTTGTTTACGTCTATTATGTTGTTTTTCTGAATTATTTCTTCAGCAACCTGATCTTCATCATTGGTATCTTTTAATCTTTTAAATAATTCTTTAACTGGATACCAAAAGTGCTCTTGTATTTTTCTATCATTGTTTTCCTTTGATATTTTAGGTAATTTATTCTCGTCTTTTTCAAACTTAAATTCATATTCAAAATTATAATCACTAAACAAATCAAAGTATAAAACCTTGCCGTTAATGCTTCCTTTTAATCCAATGTAAAATGTTTGTAAGCGTTGTTGTCCATCTATTACAAAAAATTGTTGTCGTTTTAGCTTTTCAACTTCCCGCGAAGGAATAAAATTGCCGTCTTTTGTAAATGGCCTATAGTTAAATAATGGCTTGGTATCTTTTTCTTCTTCAATAACCATAATACCACCAAAACTGTCTCCTTTAAGGAGAGTATCAAAAAGAAGTTCCATTTTTTCTTCTTCCCAAACCAGTGATCGTTGTATAACAGGAAGAACAAATACTTCTTCATCAATTTCTGTAACTACATCAGCTACTCTAAATGTTTTCCAAGTTGCCATAATGTTATCCTTTTACGTTTATAATGTATATTTTTTTTGCAATGTCTGCTAACGTTTTGCGGATAAAAGAAGTTGCCAAAAGCAATTTGGGGGAATCTTTAATTTCCCTTTTATCCGCTGTTAGATGCAGTGCCCCGCATTTAGTATCTCTCCATAAGGTATTTTCGTAATGGTTCATTAGTAATATCCTTGATAGCATCATTCCAGTGTCCAGATATAAATCTTTCTCTTTCTAGAGGCTTCAATATCTCATTCCAAACGTCATATAGCCTTTTACCAGAATATTTCTTCAAACCAGGACTAGCAAATAAATACTTTTCGTGCAATATTTCTATTTCATTATTCATTGAATGCGATAGATGAACAATTCTATAATCTTGAATTTTTAATGTACCAATGTTAATTGGAGTTGTGGTTTTAGCCAACAGTGTCATTCTTAAGAGTTGATAGAGATGATCGACGGAAAAATCGTAAAGACCGATGCCCGATTCTTCGTTGAAATTAAATGGGAATTCTTCTTTTCCGCGAAGTGGCACCAATACACTTGAGTAACGTTTAAGTCTTTCTAAACCTTTGTTTCCAGAAAACCTTTCAAGTGCTAATGGCCGTGATTTCCCTTCTGTAAACTTCCATTCAATAAGTAATTGTGTTATTTTACCCTTGATTTTTGCAATAACATAGGCGTCAATACTAGTTCTATTTTGACCACGGCCACCGCCTTTTTCATTTATAGGTGATTTTTTAGGCCCAATCCATTCAAAAACAACATAGCCTTTGTCTTTATATATTTGCCCCCCGACATCAGAATTACTTGGAAACTTAATAATCGTTTCAATATCAAGGTTGAAGTGATTTAAAAATCGTTTCAATTCTTCTGGTTCATTCCTTAGTGAGCCAAGAACATTTAAGCATGAAGCGGCACTACTTAACGGATTGTCCTTGACTTCTTCATGTAATTTAGCTTGTGGATCAATATCCTCGAAAATACGTTGGTCGAAAATCAATTTCTCACTGAAACGTTTCTGATAATCCAAACTTAATTTATCCATTTGCTACTCCATTGTTGCGGGACATTGCATCTAACGGGCAAGTGTATGAGCAGTGGTGGGATTTTCCGCATTTACTTTTATTTTTGCTCCGACTTTGATTTTATTCATATTCATTTGAATTTTAGTATTTTACCCGCCATTGCTTATACACAATGTTCTCGGCAGTATTTTTTTCTTATTCTTCAAATAATGATTTTTGTTTGATTTCCTTTATATCTAATATTGAATAGTTTGAAATAAATAATTCTTTACCTTTTTGATTTCCATTGTCTCCAACATTTCTCATACCGTAAGTCAAATTCCATTCTCTAATATTAGCAAAAGAAAACAAATCTCTTATGTATTCGCTGTCATCATAGGTTATCAACCATTTATGTTTTGTATTTTTTAGAACTTCTGCAAATCGTTCGTGGTCAAATGTTTTATGAAGATTTCCATTTTTACCGTATAAAGCAGATTTTGTGGCAGAGTAATAAGGCGGGTCAAGAAAAATAAAAACATCTTCCCCTTCTTCTTCGACTACTTGTTGATAATCAAAATTTGTAATTTTTGTATTGTTCAAAATTTGAGACAATGCTTTAACTCTTTCAATACTTGATTGCGTAAATCGTTTATTAAAAGCTGCATTGGAAAATCCGCCACTTTCCGTTGTCCCGGAAAAAGTTATTCTATTAAAAACAAAAAATGCAGCTGCCTTTTTAAGTTCATTAAAATTATTAATATTTTCCGACAAGTATTTAAACAAGTCTTTCCCATTAGTCGTATTGTTCTTCCAATATTGAATTTGTTCGATTAATTTTTCAGGTTCTTTTTTAGCATATTTCCAAAATAGATATAAATTTTCATAAATATCATTTATCCAAAATTTTCTATTTGGATATCTTTGTTTTAAATATACAAATACAGAACCTCCGCCAACAAATGGTTCTCTGTATTCTTTAAATTCTGGTATTAATTGAGTAATAAACTTAATTGCTCTACTTTTTCCGCCGGGATATCTTAATGGACTTTTTATCATTATTATACCGTTTTTTCAATTATTAATTCAAATCCATTTTCGTTGGCTTCCACAAACAATTTGTTGAGTATTTCTTTTTGACTTTTGTTTAAAACTGTATTGGTTTCAATTTCAGATTTAGAAATATCTGTTGGTAATTTTGACGAAGTTAATTTTAGCACAGGAATTGCCGTGTAATTATTGTCATTTATTGATACATTTTTAAGATTTGTATAGAGTATCATTTTAAGTAATCCGTCTTTTATATCGCCAATACTTGGCAAAATTGAGTTTTTTGAATGTTTAGATTCAATTAAATAGATTTTGTCTTTTTCAATTCTTATTTCATCGGTAGTGAAATAATATTTTCCGCCAAGATAATTTTCAATTGTTATGGTCGCTTTGGTTAATGTTGATAAAGCTTCTTTTGGTTGAACAGTCTGCATTTCACGATTTTGGGCTTCTTGTGCTTTTAGTCGTGAAGTTTTCATAAAATCTTTTACGCCATTGATAAATTGTTTGGCAAATTTGTCTATACCTTGTTCGTTGTGAAATTCAACAGCTAATTGCTTTCTGATTGTATTGTAGGATGTTTTTGCTTTTTGAATTAGATCAGGAAATGATTCTTTAATTTCTTTTAAATTCCAATGCAATGCGGAACTATGATAGTTTTTTATTTCGGATATTTTTTGTTTTACCAACTCATTATCAAACTGTTGATTAGTTATTTTGTTAGCTCGTGTTTTATGTTTTTCAGCTGTTTTGTAATACGCAAAAACTACAAAAACATCAAGTAAACTCATTAATGAAATCGTGTCCCATTGGATAAAATCTCTGTCGCCTTTTTTCCCCTCATCTTTGATAATGGGAATAACCGTTATTCGTTTTGAAGTTCCAAGTGTATTATAAACTCTTTCGTAAGGATAAGAACGAGTTCTTTTGGGCGAAACCCATTTTGACAATCCAAATGAAAAACCATCATAATTTATCAAACAATTTGCAGGCAATTCATTGATATTAAAGTTATTAAAATCAAAAACTGTTAAGTCATCAGTTAGCTTCGGATTGTATTTAATTCCTGTTATTTGTGCTGTTATATTCATATTTTTTAATTTCCTGCTTTCAAAAATCTTTTTTATAAAATCAATTAACCACATTTTTTCTTTTTTCAATATAATCCAATGTCACAAATCTGTATTTCCCCTTGTCCCTTTCTACAATTTCCAAATTATTGGAATTAACTTTTTGTCTTATAATTGTTTCCAAATCTCTAATTATTTCAATGCCTATTGAATTCCGGTTTAATTGATTAGCTACTTTCATTGTTGTTCCGCTACCGAGGAATGGGTCAAGTACTGTTTCGCCAACATACGAAAAAAGTTTTATTAGTCTGTAAGGTAATTCGTCAGGGAAAGCTGCAACTCCTTTTTCAAGTTTTGAACCAGGTAAAACATTTGTTATTTCCCAAATAGTTTTATGCCAATTGTTATTTTGAAATTCTTTTTTATCAATTTTTGATTTTTCCCTTACTTCTTTTGGAATTGAGCGATAATTAAATTTCCCTTTTTGAAAAATAACAATGCTTTCCAAAAGATTATCAGGATAAAAATACATTGGATAAGGGTTTTGCAATAATACTCCGCTACGCTTACTTATTCGTAAATAGCCGTCGGGTTTTTTCCATACAATTTTATCTCTGTATCTAAATCCTACATTTTGAAAAATTTTTATTGCATCGGCTGTTATAGGATATTTTTCGCCATTTACAAGCATATCGTCAATGTTTAATGCAAAAATTCTTCCTTCTTGCAAAACTCTGAATGCTTCTTTTGCCATTCTTCTAATCATGCCAAGATATTGGTCGTAATTTTCAAAAAGTCCTTTGTAGTCAAATGGTGCGTTAAAATACGGTGGAGAAGTAATAATTAAATGAATACTTTCATCTAGGATTTCTATCATACTCATAGAATTGCCAAATATTAATTTATGTTGTGTTTTCATTTAATCTTTTTCTCCAAAATTACATTATACATTCTTATTTACCAATTTTATTTTTCATATTGCCGAGAACGGTTGCGTGTATATGACGTTTTGCCGTAGCGTACTCGCGGAGGCAAAATGTGGCGAAGCCCAAGCCGGTACTCCGGCGCAGCATATACACGCTGTTAGGTGATGTTGCCCCCCCATTTTATTTTGATATTTTCAATATCTTGATTGCACCTCTTAAAACAAAAATAAATACAAATAATCCGACTACTAAATCTGGAATTTTTGAATTTAGAAATAAGACTAAAACCCCAGCAATTATAACACCAATATTGGCTATTACATCATTTGATGTAAATATCTGACTTGATTTAATGTGTACTTCTTTACTTTTTGATTTATTTAGTATAATTAATGAAGTGGTGTTTGCAATCAAGGCAAGAAACGAAATTGATATCATTATTGTTGAATTGGGAATTTCTTCAAAACCGATGAACCTTCTTAGAACTTCAACAAAGCCCATTATTGCTAATGCTAATTGAAATAAACCACTAATCCGTGCAACTCTTTTTTTAATTAATATTGTACCTGAAATAGCATATAAGCTAAGTCCATAAACAAAAGCATCGGCAAGCATATCTAGTGAATCAGCTACTAATCCGATTGAATTTGCAATTAAGCCAAACAATATTTCTAAAATAAAAAATGATAAATTGATAATCAAAACTATCCATAATAATTTATTATCAACAGTATTGTTGTTCTGGAGTATTTCCCCATTGTATTTTGTTGTTTCAATAATACTTGCCCCAAAATTTAGTGAATCAATAGCAATTTTAATTTCAGTTAATTCACCATCATGTAATATTGAGAGATTCTTATTTGCAAGATCGAATGATAATTGTTTTATTGACAGATTATCTGCTAATTTCATTCTTATTATTTGCTCTTCTGATGGACAATCCATCTCTTTAATATGAAATATTGTTTTATACATAGTATTTTCTCCTTTCTTTTGTCTTTTGGGGGGGGCAATTTCACCTAACGTTTCCGGGGCAGGCGACGTTGCGCCCGCCTTTGGGGCGCAATGTGGCGTAGCCCGAGGAGCACAGCGACGAGCGCTTGCCCCGTGTTGTACGCAGTGGCAACAATAGCAACCAGTTTATTCTGCCGGAGCCCACGGATGGGCGAAGGCAGGGTGAAGATATTTTTATAAACACATATTCATGTTGCTTTTAATGTATTCGGTTTTAAAAATATTATTTTAAATATTAAATAAATTAACAAAAAAACAATAATTATCAATGATATTTCCTGAGAAGGAGAGAGTATGTTAGAAAAAAGATGACCTCTTGCGTCTCCCCTTTTAAATTCAATGAAAAAACGGAATAATGAATAGAATAATAAGTAAATAATTAATCTGTTCTTTTTTAAGATAGTTTGAAAAAGAATTGTTAAAATTAATAAATATAATATTTCAAACTCTCTGACAGGGAAACGATGAATATGAAAAGACATTATTGAAAAATCACATAAATTGCCATAACAACAACCACCAAGCAAGCATCCAATACGACCAAATAAATGGAACATGGTTATTGATGGTACAATTTCGTTTAAATAAATATTGTATGCATAGCCAGCTAATTTCATTAAAATTAAAATTGAAACTATAAAACCTATTAGACCAAAATAAAAAGTATAGCCTGCATGTTTTATTTTTTGAAATAAAGGGAGGTTGGTATATTCTGGAAAAATATACCAATTTCCTATATTCGAAAAAAAAATACCCACAAGAAATGATAATCCAAGGTATATAATAATGTCTTCCTTTTTATAATTCCTATCATCGATATTATGTGAATTATAATAATACAAAATTATTGAGCATATTAAACCAATAGCTACCAGTAAATTAAAAATCGGAAATGTTCCTAAGTTAATTAATGGATGTAATTCGATCATAAAAATTTGTATTTGAGACGGACATTTAATCCGCCTCAAATACATACACCTCATTGATTATGCTTGTAATTCTTCTTTTTTTTGTGCAAAAGCCATTATACCACCAATGAGAAATAGAATTAAAGCTATTAAGGAAAAGAAATTGAAAGTTACAAGTGTTATTCCTGCTAAAACAGATGCTAATAACAAACCAATACCAGCAAAAACAGGTGATTTTTTACCAAAAAGACCACAAACAAAACCAATCAATGCTGAAATCAATCCAATAGCCATAAATGTATTACCTGTGCCTTGAGCAGCAGAACTTCCTTTTCCTGACATTGAATCAAGGCCTGCTGCACAAGCACCAGCACATAACGCACCTGGCAGTTGCATGACAGCTCCAATGATACCCATAAGCATGGGAACAATCGATGTACCTCTTTTTTTTGACATAATCGAACTCCTTTTGATTTAATTAGATTTTTAAGGCCTTATTATTTTATTGTAATCTCAATATTCTTATCTGCTTCTATACGTAATTTCCAACCTGCTTTTGACCAGATTTCTTTTGATACTTCAAATATTTCTGCATCTCTTTGAGAAATACCTGGATTGATGTCACTCGCTATCTTTTTATCAAGGTTAATTTCCGTAGCATAAGCCGCAGACGCTGCGAAAGCTTGATCGTAGGTAACATTGTTTGGATCTACAATTTTAACTTTTGGCACACTGAAAGAATTAACTGGTTCTTTAGATACATTTTTGTAACTGAAATTCACTACAATAAAAACGGCACCTTGACCTGCTTTTTGATTAATAAATTCACCGCCGACTGAATTTCTAGGAGTAACAGAGGAAACAGTAATCTCAAATTTATCTGTTTTAATTTTTTCACCAACTTTTCCTTTTAAATCTGATTCACTGCTACCACCCCCGCAAGCAATTGATAGTCCGATTAATAGCAAAATTACTGTCGTAAATGCAAGACCTGCTTGAAACTTTTTTTGATTCATTGTTCTTCTCCTTTCGAAAATAGTATTTTTATTGATTTTATTAAAATGAGACCTGTCGGGAAACCGATAAGTGAACCCAAAATGAAGCGGATAATATTTGTATCAATTATCTCAATATAGGTTAACAGATTTATAATCAAAGAAAGGAATAAAAAGACGAATAAATGCTTATATGAATATTTAACTTCCACCAGTGGATATGTAAACAATAATAAGAATATGGGCAAATAAATGCCGGTACATCTTGCACATAAGAAAAACTGGAAATCATTAATAAAAAATGATCTTTCTGGTTTTTGATGGCAAATTAATTTACAAAAATTATGTATTATATCAAGCACTAAGGTTACTCCGCCACAAGCCGGGCACGGACGCCCGGCCAAAGTTTTGTTGCCATTGCGTACAACTTAGTTATTATCGAACAAGTTCGGATATACCAATAAAATCGGGGTGATATCCGAAGTACTTCGGATATTCCGAATCTGGCCGAACTACCAGAAAACTCCCATAGGCTAACAATTTTTGTCATTTATTATTTCCTTCTTTGAGTCCCAATGTATCAAGTGGACTCTTTATCTTCCCAATACTTTTAATGCTCACATGAGTATAAATTTCGGTCGTTTTACTATCTTTATGTCCCAATAACTCTTGAATGTATCTTAAATCAGTTCCGCCCTCCAATAAATGAGTGGCAAAGCTGTGTCTCAAAGTATGGACTGAAACATCTTTTCTTATATTTGCCTTTTCACAGGCATGCTCCAAAATCTTTTCAACGGTTCTTATGGATAAATATCTGCCTGGCCTTGCCCCTTCAAAAAGCCACTTCCTGGGTTTATATTCCCTCCAATACTCCCTGAGAATTTCTAATGCAGTCTCCGATAGAATCGTATACCTATCTTTCCGTCCCTTTGACCCTTTAATGTGGATCAGCATTCTTTCGCTATCTATATCCTCGGGTTTCAGTTTGACCACTTCGCCCACCCTTAATCCAGCAGAATAAATAAGCATTAAGATTGCCTTATGCTTGATATTATCAACAGACGAGAGGATTTTTGTAATTTCTTCTTGGCTTAAAATAACAGGCAGTTTTTTATCTTTGCGCGGTCTTTTAATTTCATAAACAAACTTCCGCTTTAGCACCTCACCATAGTAAAACTTTAATGCGTTGATGGCTTGATTCAGGGTAGAAGTTGCAGATTGTTTATTTTCTGCAAGATGAAGAAGGTAATTCTTTATATCATCATCATTAATGTCAGGTGGTCTTTTACCTAAGAAGTTTAGAAAATCTTTATTGAAATAGATATAGGCTTTAATGGTTTTATAGCTGTATTTTCTTGAAACAAGTTCTCTTCTCAAATCTTCAAAGTTATAGAGAGATTGCTTGTCTGCTTCCGCAGGGGAAATTTTGTCCCTCACAATGATGGGAGAAGGATGCTGAGATTGGAGAGCAGGGTCTAAATTAATTTCTTCACTTTCAAAGACTTTAAAAATCTTCTCTAAAATTCCGTTAGTATTCGGAAATGACCAATATTTTTCATCTGGATGCCATCTGCGTCCCTTAATGTTTTTTATCTTTTTCACAAGAATGGACTGATAACTACTAAATGAAACTCTAATTTCACCTGACTCATCTTTTCTAATATTGATTTCTGGCAGTATTTTATTCATGAGCTTATCCCGCTTTTAGTGGAAATTTTATAGCATTATAACCTTCCTATATCAAAAACCCTTCTTGTCAATTTCAATTTTTTCTTCGCTCAATATTTTTTCCCTACTTTTTATCAGAGGCTTAATACTCATAAATCCACTGAGTCGATGCATCCTTTCTTCACTCTGTAAAATTGCCGAAGCAAGCCATCTCTTCTTCATGTCTCCTTTGCCCCATCTTTTAACCCCAGTTTAAAACCGTTCAAAAGAACTATTCAAGAATTCAAATTTTCAAAATAAAACTGCCTAAAAACTTCTCATCACTCTGACCAAATAATTCCTAAATGCAATGTAGTTGAATATAACATAAATGCAAGTAATTTGCAATAAAAAAATAGATTATTCTTAAGCCCGCACAGATGCGGGCTCTTTTTCTTAAAACAATCTTGCCCAACTCTTGCCGATAACGTTCCGAGTATATCTGAAGTTCCCCGAAGGGGAATTTAAGTGAGGGCAAAGCCAGAACCTGATATACTCTGTTATATGAATTGGAATTATCTTTTAATCTTGAATAATTAAATTGACTACAAATCTTTTACTGTCTCGTATGCATCTCTAATCGCATCTTGGGCATTGCCTACCTGCCTGGCGTCACCAACCACATAAACTGGCATCTTGCTTTTTAGATCTTCCTCAAGAGGATTATAACTTTTCATTCCAGTAGAGACCACTACCACTATTGTAAAAAGAATTGGGATAAAAGCTAAAAAAGCCAGGCCTAAATTTACCCCCATGTTATACCTCCATTAAATTGTAGAATCCCCTCAAGTAACTTTTTTATAGGATCCCCCATTGGTTAGTGATGTTTTGAAACTAACAAAGTTCTAAATAGAAAAATAATAAAAAATTATTTAAATGTCAATACCAATTATATTATTTTTGTAATGTTTTATAAATATTTTTTATGATAATTAGTCAAATTTCTTATTGTTCACATTTTATTCTCTAAATGAAAATTTTTTTTTCTTAGCAGTCACTTACTTTGCAAAAACTATAAAAACTTTTTAACTTTAGTATTCGCTGTGAACTTTATGTGAAATATTTATCATTCACACAACTTGCTATAAACTTATTAAAATTATATTATTGATTTAGGGGAGATATTTTTTAGAAATGAAACTTGTTTTAATAGGGGAAAATAATTTTTTGCACTATATCTTAAACAATACACTTTCTTAATTACCCATCTTTGAATATTTTTGTTGTATAGATATACCACTCCTGCCCTGGTAGTTCACCACTAAATAATACAAAACGAGAAGTTCTTAATTTAGCATCACTTTCTCCTGTGATATCAACTTCATCTTGAATTGATTTGTAGTAATAAGTTAATTTATTCCAGCCTGCTTTCAATAATAAATCATATTCAAAGACAAATACTACTTCTTTGCTAACTGGATCAAGAGATTTGACAAAATTTTTACCTTTGTATTTAACATCTTTATTGGAATAAATAAACATAGTATAATAAGAACTTGGCATAAATTTTATTGGATCACCATTGCAATATCTTATTTTTACTCCAGCCTCGTAATCTGTTACATCTTGATTATCAACAATAACAAGCTCTGATGTAGGTATACTAACAAAAACATTCGAATCACTTGAATATTCTAATAATCTTACTGGAAATTGTTCAGTAATTTTTCTTAAATATTTAAAAGGTGGGTCGTAAAGATTACTAATCGTAAATCTATCATCTTTAATTTGTGTTTCTCCTACTATTTGATAGATAAAAGTATCTGAATAATTTTCATCTTCTGCTGGTATGCAAAATCTTATAAATTTACCATTACCTCCCTCTATGCGTTTTAACTCTCCAGAAATCTCTTTTATTGGTGTTTCTTTTGCTACAATTTCGATTTGTTTTTTTTCATTGTTACAACTAATTATGAAAGTTAACAATAGTACCAATAGTATGTAGTATAATTTTTTCATTTTTTTTTTAATCATTTATATCTTATATTCGTAATTTCATTTAAAAGGTTTAGTATGAAACGATATTTATTTGTGCTTATAATTGTGTTGCTAAATTTAACATCTTGCAAAAATCAAGCCAATTATACGCAAAAAAATAAAATTTACGATGATAAAAATGTTGAAATAGATATTTCATCAATACCTCAAAGAGTTATTACTACCTCTCCAAGTCTTACTGAAATTATATTCGATTTAAATGAAGGTAATAAAATTGTTGGCAATACCACTTATTGCGATTTTCCAGAAGCTGCAAAAAGCATCACTAAAATTGGTAATATTTTATCCATTGATTACGAAAAAGTTGTTTCTCTTAAACCAGATGTTATTTTTATGCTTCAATTACACGGTTCTGAAATTCACTATCCTAAACTTACAGAATTAGGACAAAAAATTTACTTTTTCAAAATTAATAATTATAACGATTTATGCAGAGTTTACAGAATAATTGGCAAAATTTTCCATAAAGAAAAACTAGCTGAATTAAACATAAAAAGATGGAATCAAACAATCGATAGCTTAAAAGTAAACATCAAAACCAAAAATAAAGCATTGTTTTTAGTTTCGGCTTTCCCTATAGTTGCAGCTAGTGATAAGAGTTTTATTAACGATATTATTAAATTTGCAGGTTTTGAAAATATTTGTTCCAATGTTCCCAATGAATATCCCCTTTATTCTGAAGAAAAAATTTTAGAACTTAATCCAGATTATATTTTTGTAAGAGATGACATTGGTGAAATTCTAAAAAAATATAAATCTTGGTCTAAATTGAACGCTTTTAAAAATAATAATGTTTATCTTTATAATGAAAATCTATACCATAGACCAGGGCCTAGATTTATCCAGGCAGTTCAAGAACTAAATAGAGTATTTATAAAATGAAAAAACCTATCATAATCAACAATGATACAAAACTTTCTGATATTATTAGTTTTTATCCTTTCATCATTACACAATTTGAACATTTAAATATAAACATACCTGTTGAAGAAAAAAATATTAGTGATATAGCAAAAGAAAATAAAATCAACACTAATTTTTTGAAATTTATCATCGAATATATTTTAAATAATAAAATTATCGAGCAATATACACCACAGATAGATGATATCACTATTCTTCTTTTATATTTAAAAAATAATCACGATTATTTTATTAAATATATGTTCCCGCATATAGATAAAATTATCAACAAAACTTATGATGAAACACATCAAGATGAAATTCTCCTTATAAAAAAATTTTTCCAGGAATATAACAAAGAAGTTTTAGAACATTTTGAATACGAAAATCAAATAGTCTTTCCTTACATCACTAAATTATATAATTCTATTGATAAAAAAGAAAAAATTACATCCGATTATTGCGTTGAAGAATATAAAAATCATCACGATGATATTGAAGAAAAACTAAATGATTTAAAAAATCTTTTGATAAAGTATCTCCCCTCGACTATTAAATCTGATTTTAGGAAAAGATTACTATTCAATCTCTATCAACTAGAAAAAGATTTAGATGTACACTCATATTTAGAAGATAAAATACTTATTCCACTTGTAGAAAAATTAGAAGCGTATTAGAATAATGCAAATGAAAATTAAAATATATACTAATTCAGATATTATCTATTATGGATTAAAAGAGATTTTATATTCTAATCAATTTAATTTTGAATTATTAAATAATATAAAAGATTTGGCTAATTGTGATGATGCTTCAACAATTCATATCATTGATAATGTATTGCTTTTTGATACACATAATATAGATCTAATCAAAAGATGCACGTCACACAATATAGTGCTATTGCAAACAACATACCTTCAATCATCTTTACAAAATTTATTTAATATTATTATAAATCTTGATGAAAAAGATGAGACCATTAAATTTAAGATTTTTAAACTTTTTAATAATAAAACCGACCATCAACAAACCAATGCTATACTTTCTGAAAGAGAAATTGAAGTGTTAATATTAATTGTATCGGGCTATCAAAACAAAGAAATTGCTGATAAATTAAATATAAGTATAAATACAGTTCTCACACATCGAAAGAACATCTCACAAAAAACAGGTATAAAATCTGTTTCTGGTCTTACAATTTTTGCTGTATTGAAAAATATAATTTCTTTAGAAGAAACTACAAATTTATAAATATTTATACTCTCCATCTTTTTGTGTAATATAATTTTTTCCTATGTGACCTTAGTTCCAATTCGTGATTTACGTGGCTATTATTCACAAAATATGATAAAATTAGCCACCAATTACACTAATCATCACAAATTAAAACACACGAAATTTGAAAAGCCGTCGTTTCGATACGCTCTCCACTTCGTTTCGAGCACTCGACAACCGGAGAACACTCCTCGCGGTCATCAAGTGATGACGAAGTCATAGTATCGAGATGACCGTGAGTTTATGGCAATAGTCATCTTATCGAGACGAACGGCGTGCAAATTCGTGATTTTCGTGGCTGATTACTTTGTGGTAATTTATTTTCTGAAGTGCGTGCATGATTACTCTATGTCCTATGTCTTTAGTAATTATAACAAGATTTGTCAAACTAATTGCTTAATCTTTTAATACTAGTTTTACTATAATTCTCTTCACAATAAACAAATTTTTTACTATTTTTGTAGATACTAATTTTTAGGTTTTAAAATGTCTAATAACTTTGTTCATCTACACGTTCACTCGCATTATAGCTTACAGGACGCTTCTTCTACAATAAAAGAATTAGTAAATGCAGCTGTTGAAAATAGAATGCCAGCTCTCGCAATAACCGATCACGGTGTTATGTATGGCATCGCAGAATTCTATAAAACTTGTACAGCTGCTAACATCAAACCTATTATAGGTTGTGAAGTATATATCGTTCCAGATAAAGGTTCCAGATTTGATAAATCTAAAAAAGAAAGAAATGAAGATGACGATGATACTTATTCATCCACTACAAAAATGAATTATAATCATTTAATACTTTTAGCTAAAAATGAAATTGGATACAAAAATTTAATTAAATTATGCTCTATTGGACACACGGAAGGCTATTACTACAAACCAAGAATTGACTGGGAAGTTTTAGAAAAATATCACGAAGGTCTAATCTGCACAACAGCTTGCCCTGCAGGTATTATCTCTGCCCCAATACTCAACGGTGAAATTGATAAAGCAAAAAAAATTGCTGCCGAATATAAAGAACTTTTCAGCGATGATTTTTATCTTGAAATTCAAAACCACGGACTTGATCAAGAAAAAACTTTACTACACTATATACCTCAAATTGCAAAAGAATTAAATATAAAATTAGTCGCTACTAACGATGTCCACTATACAAAAAAAGAGCATGCTATTGCTCACAACATCTTGATTAATATAAGCGAAAAAAATATTGATTACAGAAACTTAAGATATCGCACAGATCAGCTTTACTTTAAGTCTTACGATGAAATGAAAAATCTCTTTAAAGATTTTCCAGAAGCACTTGAAAATACATTGGAAATTGCTGAAAAAGTTAATCTAACTTTCAAACTTGGTGTATATCATACGCCTAAATTCCCTATTCCACAAGAACACTCCGACAAAAGTTTAGATGAGTATTTTGTATATCTTGCTAAAGAAGGGCTTAAAAAAAGATATCCAAACATTACAGATGAGATACAACAAAGATTCGATTTTGAAATCAAAACAATCCTTGAAATGGGTTTTTCCGGTTATTTTTTAATTGTACAAGATTTTATCAACGCTGCAAAAAAAAGAGGAATTGCAGTTGGTCCTGGTAGAGGTAGTGCTGCCGGCAGTATGGTTGCATATTGTCTTGGCATCACAAATGTTGAACCATTAGAATATAGTCTCCTCTTTGAAAGATTCTTAAATCCTAATAGAAAATCAATGCCAGATATTGATGTTGATTTTGCAGATAATAAACGAGAATTAGTTATAGAATATGTTAAAGAAAGATACGGCGAAAAATCAGTTTCTCAAATTGTCACATTCAATACACTATCATCAAAGGCGGTTTTAACAGATGTTGCTCGCGTAATTGGTGTTAATTTGCAAGAAGTAAAAAGCATCACAAAGCATATTCCAACAGTTTTTGGTAAAGTTTATTCAATCGAACAAGCAATAAATGAAGTTCCAGAACTTGAACACTTAAAAAACCCAAAAGATGAAAAAATCAAAGAACTTATTGAATACTCCAAAATATTAGAAGGGAAAAATAGAAATTCATCCAAACATGCCGCTGGTGTTGTAATTGCACCCGGAGATATCACAGATTATGTCCCTATTGCAAAAGCACAAAGAGAAGATAATGTTTATGTTACGCAGTTCAATATGAAGATGCTCGAAGATTTTGCCGGTCTGTTGAAAATGGATTTTCTGGGCCTTCGAACTCTTACAATTATCACTGATACTATAAATCTTATCAAAAAAAATCGTGGCATTGATATTAATATCGATGAAATTCCTATTGATGACCCAAAAACTTACGAATTATTTGCCAATGGACAAACCACTGCCGTTTTCCAGTTTGAAAGTCCTAACATGCGTGAATATTTAAGCCGTTTGAAGCCTACTTCAATCAAAGATTTAGCAGCGATGAACGCTCTCTATCGTCCAGGACCTATGGCATTTATTGATTCTTTCATAAAAAGAAAATTTGGCGAAGAAAGTGTTACATACAGACATCCAAAACTCGAGCCTATCCTAAAAGAAACTTATGGTATCATTGTTTATCAAGAACAAGCTATTCAAATAGCAAATAAAATTGCTGGTATGAGTCTTGCCCAGGCTGATATTCTCCGAAGAGCTATGGGTAAAAAAGATGCCAAAGCCATGCAAGAACAAAGAGATATTTTTATCAAAGGTGCTGTTGAAAATGGTATTGATGAACAAGTTGCTACAGATATTTTTAATGATATCGAAGCTTTTGCCTCTTACGGATTTAATAAAAGTCATGCTGTGGCTTATAGTATTGTAGCTTATCAAACTGCTTATTTAAAAGCCAATTTCCCTGCTGAATTTTTAGCCGCAAATATGACAAACGAATTAAATGATGTTTCTAAAATTGCAGTTCTTTTAGACGAGTGTCGAAAATTAAAAATTAATGTTCGTCCCCCTAATATTAATAAACCGTCTGTTTATTTTGATGTTGAAGGAGATGAAATTATTTTTGGTATGGCAGCAATAAAAGGTGTAGGCGAATCTGCAGTTGAAGAAATAGCTAAAGCTAAAAATCAATTAGGACGAGATTTTAAAAATATTTTCGATTTTTGTGCCAATGTAGATAATAGATTATTGAATAAAAAAGCGTTAGAGTCTCTTGTTTTAGCTGGTGCTTTTGATTTCTCTGGTTATTCAAGATCTCAAAATTATTTGGCAATTGAGCAAGCTATTGAATACGGTAAAAATTATAAAAAAACTTTAGAAAAAGCAGAAGATGATTTATTCGGCGGCACTGATAGCATGGAACTTATACCAGAACCTAAGATGCCCGATGTTAATAATTGGACACTCGAAAATGAACTTGCAAATGAAAGAAAAGTTTTAGGCTTTTACCTTACAGACCATCCTCTTTCTAAATTCGAAATTGAAAGATTCTCTCTCTCTTCCATTAGCCTTGGTGATACACAAAATGTAAACGATGATGATGATGTTACCATTATAGGTGTTATTACATCAATCGATACTAAGTTAGATAAAAACAAAAATCCAATGGCTTTCTTTAAAATTGATGATCTTACCGGCACTTGTGAATGTATTATTTTCAATCGTGCCTTTGAACCTGTTAAAGAACTGCTTTTTGAAGAAAATGTAGTTTGCATCACAGGAAAAGCAGAAAATACTGGTGACTCTATAAAAGTTACTGTTGATAATGTAATGGATTTATATACAGCTCGCAAAAAAATTACAAAATCTTTTAATATTACAATCTATAAAAACGATCCAATAGAAAAATTAGAAAAACTATATAATTTGGTAAGCAAATATAATGGCAATACACCAGTTACTATTGAATACAGAAATAACGGACATTCAAGATACTTTGTAATTGATAAAAAAGTTGCTCTCAGCAATGAATTTATGAAAGAAATAAAATCTTTATTTGAAACACACCGAATTAAATTAATAAAATAAAAGGGGAAGCTAATATTTTTAATTGATATATAACAACACAAGTGGAATAAGTTTAATAGCTCAAACTCTTTTTCGAATTTATTTATAATTTATATTTCTTTACATAAAAAACGAAACATAAATAAACTCTACTCAAAATATATTATTGATATTAAAAAGAATATTTATTTAGATATACAAATCTTAAAATATTGGTTAATGACTTACCTTTTAATTTTAGACTAATTTTTATAAACTAAATATTTTTTATTTAATGATATTAAAATAATTATATGAGCCTATTTACCTTTGTTAATTTATTACCCATATACCTCCTGATAAAATACACTTAATCTTTAGTTAAACGTAATAATTTTTCCCCAGATGTATTAAAATTTTTATTAATTTACTTGTTAATATAATTTTTTTTATTTGACTTTATTAATATAACACATTGATTTATGATTTATAATACTTATTCATTTAATAATAAGGAACTATCATGTTAGATGTTTTAAAAAACCGCCATAAGGCTGAAGAAACAATTTGTATATATACCAAAGATGCTTCTTTTACAGGTAAAATAGTTTCATTCGAAGAAAATTGCATAATCATATCTTCAGAAGAAGGAGAAGAATATATACCTGGTAATGAAATAAAACGAATATCAATACCCCAAAATCTTTCATCAACTTAAATTTCTAATGATATAAAAGATAATAACTTGCAAAATAGCTCTCATCTTAATGATATTCAAAATAATCAGTCCGAAGAAAAAACTACCACTGAAAATCAAAATGATAATAATACTGATGATAATAATAAATTAA
>Ga0209506_1001975_pt1 | contig 19479 bp, 9 predicted proteins | sample AD_JPNHG2_MetaG_FD_184409 | JGI IMG/M metagenome (GOLD analysis project Ga0209506, IMG submission 184409) | Active sludge microbial communities of municipal wastewater-treating anaerobic digesters from Japan - AD_JPNHG2_MetaG (SPAdes) (version 2) | ecosystem: Engineered > Bioreactor > Anaerobic >...
AAAATTGTGTAAAACACTTGAAAGTTTCAAAAAAATATTTAACTTTGCAAAATTAAAGATTTAAGTTCTTTGAAAAATAAAATATTAACAAATTAAAAAAACTGTCCTAATAAAAGGGGACACTTAAAACATCTATTCCTGAAATATCCGGAAGTCTGATATCAAGGATTAAAATATCAGGTTTCACTTGTTTCACTACTTGTAAAGCATGGTTGCCTGAAACAGCTTCGTAAATAGCGAAATTATATGGTCTAAGGTGTTCGGTTAAAATATCGCGGCTGTCGTTAGCATCATCGGTAATAAGAATTTTTGCTTTATCAAAAATTACATCAAGAACCTTTTTGGATTCTTTTGCAAAAATTTGATTTGTAATCTCATATTCTATGTTTGGAATACTAACTGTAAAAGTTGTACCGTAATTTAGTTTGCTTTCGACGGAAATATTTCCGTTCATTAGTCTTATTATTCTTTTGCAAATACTTAGTCCAAGACCGGTTCCTCCAAATTTTTGATTATCAATGTTTCCGGCTTGTTCGAAAGGTAAAAAAATTTTTTTTAGATCGTATTCTGAAATTCCCGGTCCGCTGTCGCTTATTTTTATTTCTATATCGGCGAGAGAGTTTTCTTTTAAGTGATATTTGAGGTTAATTTCAACAAATCCTTGTTCTGTAAATTTTATGGCATTGCCAACTAAATTAATCAATACCTGACGAATTTTGTGCCCGTCAATGTTCACAACCAGATTTTGTTCAATGTTCGAAACTACTTTAAAGTTCAAGCCTTTTTCTTCGGCACGCAATTTAAAAATACTGTTTATTTCGTCCAGAATTTTATTTAGATCATGATAGTCGGGATTGAGATTTATTTTTCCGGATTCGATTTTTGCCAAATCTAAAATATCGTTTATAAGATTTAAGAGTGTTTTGCCCGCTATGAGTATGGAGTTAGCATGATTTTTTACTACAGGGTCGGCGGCAATATTTGCCAATATTTCTGAGAACCCGATTATCGAATTTAGCGGTGTGCGAATCTCATGACTCATGTTTGCGAGAAAAATAGATTTTGCTCTATTGGCATTTACGGCCTCATTTTTAAGATTTAGTAGTTTTTCTTCTAGATTTTTTAACTGTGTAATATCTGTTGCATGACTTACAATAGCATATACATTATTGTTTTCGTCTTTTAATGGAACTTTGTTTACCAAAAAGTATCTTTGTTCACCTGTTGAAATAAAAAGTTTCTGTTCATAAGTTCTTGGAATTCCAAAATGTGAAATTTCGATGTCAATATGTTGTATTATGTTAGCATCATTAGGGTGGTAAATATCTTTATTGGTTTTACCTACAATTGTTTCTGCAGATTGTCCGAAAGTTTCAAGATATGTATTATTTGCCATTAAAATATTTCCAAAATTATCCTTTACTACCACTAAAGAAGGAATAGCATTAATTATTTTCTGTAACCAAAGTTGAATTCTTTCGTATTTTTTTACAGTTTCGCTATATTCAGTAAGATCCTTAATTTCTGCAATAATTACTTCGGAGTTATTGTAGTAAATTTTATTTAATCTAATCTGTCCATGAAATTTTGAGCCATCAAATCTTATAAATTCCCATTCCAGTGGGATATTCTCTATTTTTTCAAAATTTATTTTTGCCTGTTTAATAAAAAATGAAATTAATTTTTCCTTTTGTAAATCATTTGTCTGTAGTTTTATAAAATCGAGATTTTTAAAATCGGAGGCATTGTTTGCTTTAAAAAGCTCTTTAGCTTTTTTATTTGAGTAAATTATATTTAAAGTTTGAGGATTTAACAAAAAAAATGCATTTTCGGAATAATTTGTATAATATTTATAGAGAGATTCATAGTTTTTACATTTCTTAAGTAAATTTGTGATTTCTGTAATATCCCTTAGTATTATTGCAAACCTCTCATCATTAAGCATAAAGGCAAATACTTCGAGATTCTTTTTTAATTTTTCGTCAAAAACATTAAATTGTTGTTTATTATTTTTTCGTAATGTTTCTATTTCATTTAGTATAGTTTTTTGAAATGAGATTTCGGTAATTTTTTCTAAAGGTTTATTTACAATTGAAAATCCATTAATGTTTGTTAATAATTCAAATTCTGAATTAATCACCACAAAATAATAATCTTGCTGGTTATTTGAAAATTTTTTTTCTGCAATAAGCAAAGGTAGAGGAAAGTTTTCGATAATAAATTTTCTTTCTTTTGAAATGAAATCTAATTCTGATTTAATTTTCTTATAATCTGAAATATCTTTATGATAACCGTGATAAACTGCATTTCCTTTGGGAGTATAATCAACAATTTTTGCAAATACTTCGATATACATTTTACCTTTAACGGGATGATTAAAAGTATATTCATCAAAAAACTCGGAAATCTGAGCTTTTTTCATCATTCCCATTCGTTTCTCCACCAGTTGAAGCGATTCTTTATCGCAGTACGAGACAAGGTTGTCAACAGTGGAATTTTCATAAACTTCTCTTTCAATACCGAAAATTTCCAGCCATTCATCAGAAACATCGGGTTTGGGTTCTGCAGTATTCCATTCCCAAAACCCGAGTTTGTTTTTAGAACTTATATTTTTAATAATGTTATAATATTTTTCTTTTAGTTCTTTATTTTTTTTCTCTTCTGTAATATCCCTCACAATTGAATAGACTCTTAAAAAAATTATGAAGCCTGCAGTTAATAAAAAAAGTATTAAAATAATGTAAAATATTAAATCTTGTTTTCCTTTTTCAATGGATTTCAGAAATTCCGAATGTGATTTTATTTCTATGTTCAAGTAATAATAACATTTTTGCGTTAATTCTAAACTAATAGGATTGAATACTTCAACAAATTTATTAAGTGCTTCTTGCTTTTTATCGTTGTAATACAAATTTAAGATATTTTTATAATGCAAATCGAGGTCTTTTTTAATGTTTATTAATTCAGTTTGTTTTATGATTTGCAATTGATTCAGTGCAGAATCCATTGATAAGGAATAATAATGTATTTTTTTAAGAATGCTATCAGTTGAATAAAAATATTCGTTATCGCTAATTAACAAAAAAATATTATTTCTTAAAATGGAGTTATAATTAATTAGTTTATTTAATGCTGAGAAATTGTTGTAAAAAGTTTCAGAACGCTCAATATAGTTTACTTTTACAGCTGGTCTTGAATGAATAAAAAAAATGAAAGCCGATGATAAAAATGTTAATAAAAATATATAAAAAAAAATAATTTTTTTTCTGTTTGTCATAAACAATTATTTCAAGGGTCAATTTATCTTCAAATATACGAAAATATAATTAATTTCTGAAAATTATTTTAAAATGCTAACAGAACCTTGAATTTTATGTTTTCCGTTGTTTAAAAAGATTATATAAAGGTAAGTTCCTGATGGTAAAGGATGTGAATTGGATGTTCCGTCCCATTTTTGAGAAGGAGAACATGTTTCGTAAACAATTTGTCCCCAACGATTATAGACCTGAATAGTTACATCTTGGTAAAGTTCAATATTTTGAATTTCCCAAGTATCGTTAATTCCATCGCCGTTTGGGGTAAAAGCATTGGGTATTATCAGGCATTCAAGTTCGGAATCTGATATTGATACTGATATTTCGTCGGAGCTGCAATTGTTGCTATCAATAGACTTAATTGTAAACAATCCCGGAGGCAAGTTTTCGATTATAGAATCATTGTATATTCTATTGTTGACCCGGTAAATATATGGAGACAAACCACCGGTAGCTTTTATTATTAATTTACCGTCAGGGTTGTTGTTGCAACTTACAGGAAAACTAATTGCATTTATTTTTATTTGTTCGGGTTCTTCAAGGGTGATTGTTGTTTCTGTTTTGCAATCATTTGAATCAGAAACAGTTAAAGAATAAGTTCCGGCGGGCAAATTTATAATTTTTGAATCGTTATATGAATACTCTTTAAATTTCCATTCAAAATAATAAGGTGGAATTCCTCCCGAAGCAAAAGCATTAATTTGTCCGTCATTTGAATTATGGCATTTGGGGTTACTAAAAGAAAATTCAATGCTTAACGGGGCTTCTGGCTCTTCAATAAAAACGCTATCAGAAACCGAACATCCATTCGTGTCCGAAATGGTGAAATAATATGTTCCTGAATATAAATTTTCTCTGTTCAACCCAACTGCACCATCTTTCCAAATGCAGAATAATTCGCTTTCAGGTAAATTTACCGAAATTCTGATTTCTCCGTTATTTTCTGCAAAGCACCTTACCGGAGTGGTATTAATTTCTCTAATTATAGGATTCGGATTTTGTAGTGTATATTCTGTCGTTCCGGTACAGCCTTTTGTGTCGGAAATCGTTACAGAGTATGTACCTGCGGGCAAATCAGAAATTTGTTGAGATGCTTCGCCGGTACTCCACAAATATTCGACGTCATTGTTTTCCGTAACGGCAATTAACTTTCCATCAGTTCCATCATAACATTTAATCGGCGAAACTTCCTGAATGTTTACCGTTAGATTACCATTTGCAAGAATTGTAATAACTGTATCTTCAACACAATTATTCGAATCTGTAACGCTTAATTCATAAACACCGGCGGGAATATTTTCTAAAAAATTCAAATTTTCACCGTTGTTCCATAAAAATTCATAAGGTTCAGTACCTCCTGTTACAGATATTAAAATGCTGCCAAAATTATTTTCACAATTTACATCTGTAACAGTAGCAAGAATTTTTATTTCTTCGGGTTGTGCTAAAGTTACTTCACCGTTATATTTGCAAACATTGTTGTAGGTAATTTCGAAAGAGTAATTTGCAGCAATTAAATTTTCTCTTAAAAACGAAGTTGAGTTGTTATCATTCCATACAATCGAAGAGTTTTGAGTATTTGTAATTATTTCTATTTCTCCGTCGGAATAGCCGTAACATTTGGGATTTTTAGAGAAAATTTCCACTTGAATTGTGTCAGGCGGTAAAATGGTGAATGAGGCAATTTCTGAACAAAGGTTGTTATCGGTAACTGTAAGTGAATATTCACCTACAGAAAGTTCAGTTATTGTTGGATTGATATGTCCCGTATTCCATTGATAATTGTATGGAGCATTTCCGCCGTAGCAGTTTGCGGTAAGTATAGCATTAGCATTTTCGGGACATTGCAGTTGTTGAGTTCCTGAAATTTGGATATTAAGCGGGGCAGGTGAGTCTATGTTAATGGAATCTACAGTTGTGCATCCAAACTCTGAAATAGCCATAGCTTTATGCCAACCTGCAGAGGCATTTGAAAGTATTGTGGAAATTATACTGTCTTCTTCAATCCAGAAAATCTCTGCTGGTACATTTGTAATTGCTTTAACGGAGGCATCATTAGCACCGAAGCAAGAAACAGGATTTAAAATTTCAAAAGAAATCTCCGGTTGCTCAAAAATTGTGATTTGTTTTTGTGTGTATGAGGTACATCCGTTGGGAGCAGAGTATCCATACAATATTGTGTGTTCACCGATACCGAAAGTTGAAGGGAAAAATGAGTTCCCGGAGATTTCTATATTTTGGAACCAACCACCTTCAGGAATAGTATGAATTGACACTTCTCCAGAATTAAGGCAATAATTATCTGAAGGTAAAACAATTTCAGGTGTTGGTATTGGTAAAATTTCAAAAATGTGAGAACTGCTCGAAGAGCACCCGTCATTTTCTACTGTATAAATAATCTGATAAATTCCCGGATTTAAGTCATAAGTATTTATTCTGTTTAGAGAATCAAGACTTGTACTGTTCACAACTCCATTTTCTGGATAAAAGTCAGGATAAATATAACCGTAATTCTGACAATAAGCATACGAAACGTTTGTAATACTAGGTTCAGAAACGTCTTTAACAAAAATATTATATTCAAAAGTTTGATTGCATCCATTGATAACAATATTTGCAAAAATTGTATTGTTACCCGTGCTTGCAATGGAAGGATAAAAAATATTATCTATTACAGCATTTCCCGACCAGGAAATATTTTCGAAAGAAAGTGGAAGCAAAATAGGGTCAGAGTTTTTGCAGATAGTTTGTGGTAATTCTACATCTATCGAGATTTCATCTCCAACAAATAATGTAAAATCAATTGAGACGAAGCAATTGCCACTACCGAAGGAATATGTAATTGTATGTTCACCACTGCCTGCTAAAGAAGGTACGAATTTATTGTTTATGATTCCGGGACCGATAAAATTACCACCAGGAGGCAAAACCTGTAATTCAAATTCTTCATCGGACATACAAAACTGAGAAGGACTTAAAAGTTCAAAATTTAACGAATTATTGTAAACATAGATAATTGCAGTAGATACTGATGTGCAGGTTTCATTTGAAATTGAATAGGAAACTATATTAAGATTATTGGCCTGTGATGGGTCAAAAACACCATTTTCAGGGTCAATGATTCCGTCTCCAGACCAGATTCCTCCTGGGTTAATTGGTGTTAAAATTACAGGTAAGTCATCGTTGCATAAAGCAGATTGATATGAAAATTCCGGATTAATAGCTGGTAAAACGTTTATTAACAGAGTATCAGTAAAATAACATTCTCCATTAGAATAATTATATAAAATTTGATGTATTCCTTCTCCAGCAATAGCCGGATTAAATTCTCCAGTAGTTGCGTTTATTATTCCATTTCCCGAAAATGTAAGATTATTACTGTTCATTTGTGGAAAAATTGAGCCATCATACATGCATACTTGTTGAGGATAAATTACCTGAACTATGTCATTATCAATAACGTTAATGTTTATGGTATCTTTTGATATACATGCTCCGTTTGTAATGGTTAAGACTAACGGAAAAGTTCCTGTTCCTGATAATGATGGACTGAAAATTCCTGCTGAAGAATCCAAAATTCCCGGACCTGTCCAGAATGAATTTGAATCAAGAGGAAGATTGTAAAAATCAATATTATTGCATATACTTATGTCATTGCCAGCATAAGCCTGAATAAAGTCGTCGACCGTAATTAAAACAGAATCTTTTGCTATGCAGGATTCATTTTGAACTGTATAATAAATTGTATGAGTTCCAACTCCTGCAACTGAAGGGTTAAATCGGCCAGTAATTGCATTCATAATTCCCGTACCTGACCAAATCCCACCGGAAATATTCGAAGTAAGATAAATTTGATTACTGTTAACGCAAAGATGTTCGGGAGCATTTGTAATCTGAACTTGCGGAGAATTTAATATTTGAATGTTAACACTGTCTCTTAAATTGCAGGTCGCTGTGCTAAATGTGTAGGTAAAATATACGCTTCCGGGTGTGCAAAGTTGTGGGTTTAAGATTCCTTCGGTAGGATTAATTATTCCCTGGTTTTCCCAAAATCCTCCTTCAGGATAAGCATTGAGTTGTATTAAGTGATCTGAGTTGCAGATTTGTTGAGGAACCTCAAACTGAATTTGCGGAATTTGTTCGAAATAAATTAATACAGTATCAGAGTCTTCGCAACCCGGGAAGCCAATATAATAAACTACTTGATAGAATCCCGTATTTAATGATTGGGTATTTACACTGGCTGAATTTGCATCTGAAATAATTTCGCCTAACCATATGCCTCCGGCAAATTGAGATTGAAGACTAATGACACTGCCATCTGCACAATAAGGACCGGTGCTTAATATAGTAGCATCTGGATATATTACTGTAATTGTTGCAGAAGCAGAATCTCTACAACCAAAACTATTTTGCAGATGATAAGTATAGGTTCCGGAATGTGTTAACTCTGCTTGATTAATCAAAAATAAATCAGAATTTATTATATTTCCATCTGGTAGAATCCAATAATTAATATCTGATATGTTTCCAGAAAGAGTAAAACTATCATGATAACAAATTTTTTCTGAAGCAATTATTGAAGCAGTCGGGGAGGGATTTATGCTAATGTTAGTTTGAGAACTTCCGGTACAACCAATTTCGTCGCTTACTGTAAGATAATAAGTTCCCGATAATTGGGGAATAGATTGATTTATTATCAGTGCATTATTTTGCGAGGACCAATTGTTTGGTCCTGACCAAAAATAGCTATAAAAGTTTCCCGTGCTGATATTAATGTTATCTCTTTCGCAGAAAAGGTAATTCTCGTTAAGTTGTGGGTTTGGCCACTCATTAATCTGAACATCAAATAATTTTACGAATTTACATCCGTTTTCACCGGTAACGGTTAATCCGTAAGTCCCTGATTGTAGATGTTGTGCATTTGTAAGAATAACAGATTCTTCTGTGGAATTAAACCCGTTTGGTCCTTTCCAGAAGTATGAAATGCCATTGCTTGCCGACATTACAATATCTTGTCCTTCGCAAACCGGACTGTTAGTAAAAAAGTTTGCTTGTGGTCGAGGCAAAATATCTATCCATTTTTCAACAACCTCAACTCCGCAAGGATAAAAAATTTCAGCTCTCAGCATAAATGATTCTTCAGCCGAAAAAGAAATATTTGTTGTGTTTTGATGTCCGGTATTCCAAACTATTTGATAATATTCGGGCAAATTGTTTATACTTAAATTTGCATTTATTGTTTCCCCTGAACATTTAGGTGAATTATCGGTAATTATTCCCGAGAGATTTATTTCATCAAAAATTCTAACAGTATATTCATAAAATTCTATTCCGCATTGGCAGCCGGTAAAAATTTTAATTTTTATTTCTTCTTCTCCTTCAAAAATGCCATCTGCAAATACGGTGTATGGAATTTCAATATATTCCTGTCCTGCCGGAATTGTTATTTGAGTTGGTAAAGGAGAATAATCTTCTGTTGGAGTTGCAGACCCTGATATAGTTATATTAAAAGTTATTGGTTGTTCAATGAAATAATTGTCACTTCTAGCAAAAATCAAATTATTTTCGCAACCTTCGTAGGTTTTATCAACCATTAACCAGTCATTAACATTTTTTACAAGAGGCATTGTTCCACTGACAAAACTACCAGCTTTGATGAAAACACCGCTATCAAAAATAGCATCAGCCGCGTCGGCTATGCTTAATCTGATATGATAAGTTTCGCAGGGTGTAACGCTCGTTGATGCTGTTAATGTAACAGTATATCCGTCAAATTGCAGGTGTGGTCCGTTGTCATTATTTCTATAATATTGAGTATTTATAATGTGATTTACATTATTTATACTTACCGGAGTATTATTTGTGCCGGGAATAATAGCTAAATTTTTATTGCTATAATTTTCAGGCCCTCCTGAAATATGAAATGCAAAAATATCGTTGAAATGTCCGCCTACATATTCTTCATATTCTTCGCTACCAAAAACATACTGAAAAGAAATTGTATTTCCTGCCGGAATAAAGTCAAATTCTAGAATAGAAGCATCAAAAGTTTGTCTGTTAATGATCGAACTCAATAAAGCATCTCCCGGATATTGAAAATTGGTTGATTTTGCCGGAGAATTGTTAGGTCCTGCTGCATTAACAGCCTTTCCGGTTGAAAGAATAATTCCCGAGTTAAAATCAAGCCCTGGAACTCCGTTGGTAAAATATCCTATTGCTTCGGGATGTCCTGTAAATTGAATATTGAAAGCCTGAACACAACCAGAAATTAAAACATTGTTAACAATTTGCTCCGGAGTCATTGATTGCACTCCAATTACCGGAACTTTTGCAAAAGAATTTGCTGTATTTTGTATAAACAATTTTATTTTCGTAATATCACTTGTGTCGTTTATCCAAATGCGACCATAAACTTTTTTGTTTAAAACTATAGTGTCAATTATACTCAACGAAATAGAACTGCTAATTGCTTGCCCGCATTCAATTTCTTGCGAATAATTAGAGTCAAGATACAGAGAAATACCATGGTCAATAGGATTTTTAAATTCAGAATTAATTGTTAGAGGAAAAAGATACTCATCTATTGTAAAGGAAAAATAAAATTCAATGCCTGCGTAATTTCTCGAACAAGACGGGGCTGATTGAACATAATGAGGATTATCAAAATTTGTTGAAAATTCAAAAATATTAGTTTCGCTTAGTTCTATTTCTGTTGGGAACAAAAAGTTATTGCTCAACGTTGTTTGACCTATAACATTGATGTTTATAGATAGAATTATTCCAACCGCAATATTTCCCCATTTTTTTATCATAAAGTTTTATTCTATAAACACTTTGGTTGTCATTGTTTCATTATTTGAAAATACTTTCACATAATATATACCTTGTGCATAGTTATTTGTAATCAAATTGTGGAAATTTTCTACGGTAATAACATCTAAAATCAGTTTACCTGCAGAATCAAAAACCTGAATTCTGTTTGAAGTTTTATTAGAATGTATGATATAGCCAGAATTATCGGGATTTGGATATAATTCTATGTTAAGCTCCTCATTAATGTTGTCAGGATTTTGGTCATCATCTTTATAAATTACTGACAATGAAGCAAAAGAGGTGCAGTATTCGGTTTTTACAGTTAAATTGTATTCTCCGGGATTGTATATGAGCCTGTTTAAATCACCGTAATTATCCGACCATATAATTTCTTGAATTTGTAAGAAATCCGGATTAACAGTAAAAATAGGTCTTAAGTCTAACGGAAATTCCGAAGTAATTATATTACTGTTTTCGAAACTTAAGTTTTGACTAATTGATATAAATTCGAAGTAATTTATTTTCATCGAAAATTCTATAATATTACTTATCGGATTTATGTAATATTTTTTGTAATAATTATCCTCAAAATTGACAGTGTAGTTATAATCAATATTTACAGAATGTTGAGGTAATATGTCGTCAACTGTGGTGTATTTAAAGAAAATTCCGGGTATATTTTTTTTCTGTTCAAACAAAAAATAGATTTCTGTTCCTTTTGGTATAATTAAAGAATCAATGTTAGTAAGTGTAATTCCAAAATTGGTTGTTACGGAGGTTTGGTTGCAGAAATAGTTTTGAGGATTTATTAAAGTTATTTCTGTTTTAATCTTTCTGAAATTATTAGTTGTGTCATTGTTCATTGTTTCAAAATGAGGGTCTTCTAAATTTGTTAAGATGAAATCACCTTCTTCGGGATCATCAGGATTGTTAACATCTGTGCTATCTTTTGAAGGAGTTGTAAATGTAAATACCTCCGAACAGTTTGAAAAAGTTTCATAAGTCTGACAAAATGCCTGAACATAAACATCATAAGTAGTTTCTGGGGTTAATGAAGTTAGGGTAATATTGTTGCAATAAGACCCTGAAATTAGAGTCCCTGTTCCTTTTTCGAATCCGCTAATACCGTATTCAAGATTATAAGTAGTGTATTCAAGAGTTGCATCCCATTGAATAACAGCTTTGTTATAGGTTAAAGAGGCACAATGGATGTTTTGAATTTCAGGACAAATTCCTTTGGTTTTGAAAGTGAGAGGATTGGAATAAATAAGCATTCCTTCACAATTTCCAACTAAATATACATCGTATTCCGTAAATGGATTTAGGTTTGTAAGATAAGAAGTAGAGTCGTATAAGCTTATTATTGTTCCTTGTCCTTTGGTAAAACCATGAGCTCCAAACTCTGCAAAGAGAGTATTTTCATCAATAGTAAAATCAATAACAGCAAAATTTTCGGCTACAAATTCCAATTGTGGAGAGGTCGGCTGAGTACAATCAATCGGAAATCCAAATCTGATTTTATCAATGTAGAAATAATATTGAAATACACTCTTGTAGTGAAAAACTAAATATTTTGCATTTTCGGGGACAATAGTTCTGAATTGTTTCCAGTTTTGGTCAGCATCGGTAATATCTGATATCCAAATAATAGAGCTTAACGAATTTTGTGAATTTGATGAAAATCCAACGGAAACAAGTTCCTGACTACCTTCTAAAGCCTTGTAATAAAAACTTAATTCTGTGTTAGCCGGTAAATCCAATAAAGGACTGATAAGATATTGATCATAAGGATTTCCCGCAGCTATGGAAGAAAATCTGAATGATTTTGTTCCGTGATAAGCTTCATCGTTGCAAACAATTATTTGATTATCAGCTGGATGATTACTATTGGCATAAGATATTTGCCAGCATTCCAGTGGATTTTCAGGATTTTCGAAACTTTCGATATACGGTAAATTTGATCCAATTAAACAATCAGTTCTGAAAGAGTAAGGTCCTTGCCAATCTGAGGCTCCTTCGAGGCAAACAGTTCTTAAATAGAATTCGTAATCTGTGTCGGGTGTTAAATTATTTAGGTCTGCAAAATCATTTGAAATGTTGTTTAATCTAATCCCGGAATTTATCGAAAATCCTTGTACTCCGTATTCAATTTGAGTATAATAAATTTCAGGATTTATCGACCATGAGATTCTTGCTGATGTTTCTTTAACGTTTTCAATTAAAACATTTTTATTTTCATCACAGTTGGTGCCTTCATATAATAAAATGTTGTCAATACCAATTCCGTAACCATATCCGCTTAATCCTGTAAATTTAATTTGCATTGTTTCGGAATTATCTGGAATCGCAAATTTGAATTCAGTCCAGGATTCTATGTTTTGAAAAATTATCGCTAAAAGAGTCCAATTACTTTGGGGATTAATTCTGTAATAAATTTTTAAAGTATCCTGATCAAGTGACCATGCAGGATTTAATAAATAAAAACTGAGAACAAGATTTTCTGAATTTGAGAGATTTATTGTCGGGCTAATTAATTCGGCAGAATCAGCATTATAATTGTATGAATAGAAACTCATATTATAATTTCCATTTTCTAAGGAACTAAAATTTCCGTAAGTTAACCCGTTTAACTTTGTCCATACAGCATTACCGGATAATGTAATTGCTGTCCATAAGTTTGCATTTTCTTGATTTTCAAAGTCTTCATAAAAATAAAACATTGCAGACTGTGCATTCGAAATAATAGAAGCTAAAATAAATACGGAAAATATGTTTAAAATTCTTTTCATATAACTTTCAGTTAATCGTTATAATATTTTATATAAAATTAATATGGTGTAGAAAAAAAGTCAAATTTGCAGAAGAGTAATGATATTTGGATAAAATACGATGATATAAAGTGCAAATATTCATAGGTTTAAGTGCATGATAATTAATGTTTAGATTAAATATTAAAAAAAATAAATTAAGTTTTGATTTTACATTATAAAGGCGATTAAAAAATGTAATAAGTATAAATATAGAGGAGTAAAATTCACCTTTATTTGAGAGTTTTAAAAATCACAAAAACCTTCAATTCTGCGTAATTTTAATAAAGATGAAAATTTTCTAGTTTATGTTTTTAAAAAGAATTGCTAAGTACTGATTTTAGGCAAAACAAAAACAAAATTTTCTTAAAAAATTATCATAAAAACTCTAAAAATACACAAGATGAAACACAAGTGTTTTTAAACATAAGTGATTTTTATAAATACAAAAAAGCTGAAAATAAATATATGTAAAAATAAATTAATGAAATTTTTTGCTATTTATCTTCTAATTTTATTTTATTAAGCTCTTTAATCCAGAATTGTTTTTCTTTATCAAATCTTTCTCTATGAACGGAGTCCACAGGATCGGCCGGAGGGGGTTTAAAGCTGAGAGGGTCAATTTTTCGGCCGTTTTCATGAATTTCGTAGTGCAGATGAGGACCTGTTGACCATCCGGTGCTGCCTACGTATCCAATAATTTGTCCTTGAGTAACATGTTGTCCAAGCTGAATATCTCCAAATTTCAAAAGGTGCATATAAACAGTTTTGTAAACGCTGTTATGACGGATTACTACATAGTTTCCTGCCCCTGTATCAAAAGTTTTTGTTTCGATAACACCATCCGAGGATGCATAAACCGGAGTTCCCATAGGAGCTGTAAAGTCAACAGCAAGGTGTTCTCTTACCTGATGAAAAATAGGATGCATTCTTGCATAAGAATATCGGGAGCTTACACTTGTGTATTCGAGAGGGGCGGTCATAAATGTTTTTCGAAGATTATTACCGGCAGTATCGTAAAAATTTAGTATAGAATCCTGAACAAAAGGAATTGCCCAAAACTCTTTGCCGTTGTGATAAAAAATTCCGGTTTTAATGTTTTCCAAACCCACACGATCATTTTCAACAAAGAGTTCATCATAAATGACTTTAAACCAATCTCCTTTTTGTAGAGCATAAAAATCAACCGACCAGCCAAAAACTTTAGTCATTGCTAAGGCTATATCCCAAGAATAACCTTTGTCAACAACAGCATTCCAGAGCGAAGATTTAATAACTCCTGTTGCACTCCTTCTAACTGTGTCAACTTTCTTTTCTAACTTACGTATGATTATTGTATCAGGATTTCTGAAATCGTAAAGAGTGTACTTTGTTTTTGTGTTTTCATAAACTAAAATTTTAGCCTGAGGAATAGAATCAATTATAGTGTCGGCAAATACAGTATAAATTCTTCCAATACTTATCGAGGTTGTATTAAATGTGTCTGAAGACATTTTTGCAATTTTGTCAATTTTATGCGAGCTAATGCCGTATCTGTTTAGAATAGTACCAAGATAATCACCTTTTCTTACAGTGTCTTGAATTATAATCCAATCATCAACAGGAATGCCGTATTTCAACTCTGGTTCAGACTCTGTTATTTCAGGAATGTGTTCTTCCTTCGTTTGTTTTCTTAGTATAACAATTGTGATTACCAAAATTGCCAAAAAAAGAATAAAAATGACTACTAATGCATTTTTGTTTTTCTTTAAACCCATTGGAATTTATTTTAGGTCAAAGAAAACAATTTTTTTAAAAAAATCAAAAGTTGATAATGTTTTATAGCCATAGAAATAAAAATAAATTATTTTTGTAAAAACAATTTTATGAAGATAATAGTTTTTTTTTTGTTTTTTTTGTTTTCTTACAGTTCGTAAGTGGACAGGAACCAGGATTTTTTAAAAAACAAATTTTATTTGAATCTGGAACATTTGGTTTTTATATCTACAGAGTCCCATCAATAGTTTGCACATCACAAAAAAATATATTGGCATTCGCAGAAGGAAGAAAGGGACAAGGAGGTGACTGGGATGATTCTTCTGTGGTTATGAGGGCCAGTTACGATGGTGGAAATTCATGGACAGAAACCCGGGTATTATTTAGTGAGAACAATAATCACACATCAAACATTGTTCCCATCGTAGATTATTATACAAATAGAATTCATTTATTATATGTTACTAATTATCAGAAAGTATTTTATACTTTTAGTGATGATGAAGGTTTGTCTTGGTCAATTCCGCTAAATATTTCTGATGTTTTTGAAGGATTTAGATCAAAATATGATTGGAAAGTTGTTGCTACGGGGCCAGGACATGGAATTCAATTACGTAACGGAAGAATCATTGTTCCAATTTGGATGTCATCGAGCGCTTTAACAGATCCAAACAGCAATACTTTAGCACATTATCCAAGCATAACGTCTGTTTTATATAGTGATGATTTCGGGAAGTCCTGGCTTGTAGGTGATATAATCTCTCCTTCTAATGATACTCTTGTCTTTCCGAATGAGGCTGCTGCTGTTGAATTAATAGGAGGAGAAGTTATGTTTAATATTAGAAATGAATCTATAAATTATAGAAGACTTGTTAGCATTAGCCCTGATGGGATAAGCAATTGGTCTCAGCCTTATTTTTCCGATAATTTTTTTGAACCAATTTGTCATGCATCAATTATTCGTTTTTCAATGATACCGTATCAGGAGAAAAATAGAATTCTGTTTGTTAATCCTGATTCCAGAATGATTCCATGGACGGCTAAACGTCCATCGAATTTTAAAGTAGCTCCTAAACGACAAAGATCAAATCTTACATTAAGGATAAGTTATGACGAAGCAAACGCTTTCCCTGTTTCAAAAGTAATAGATCCCGGGTTTGCAGGATATTCTGATTTAGCAATTTCTCCGGATGGAATTATACACTGTATTTATGAAGCTGGTGCAAAATTTCAAAATCAATTCATGCCAATGAATGTAACACTCGCAAGTTTTGACTTAATTTGGGCTACCAACGGCAAGGACGCTCTCTCAATTTATGATATGCCACTTGATGCTCACATTAAATGTACTGTTGAAAATAAATTAAATCCGGTGAAAAAGAAAAAGAAAAAATCTAAAAAGGGGATGAGGGGATGTTAGGTTGGTTAGTTGGACAGTTAGTCAGTTAGTTAGTTGGTTTGTTAGTTAGTTGGTTAGGTAGTTGGTTGGTTGGGGAAAGGGTTTGAGTTTATAATTTGTATTTTAAAGAGTGTTAAGTTATTGCATTATAAGTAGATAGATGGAAAAATGACAATTTATTAAAATTGTAAAATTTCTTTCAATTATAATTCTTCTAAAATTTTTGCATAAGCTAATGTATGATTGTCAAAAGAATCAAAATAAATTTTAAAGTAAGTTTTATTTGAAATTGTATTTAAGCTGAAAATAGCAGATTTCGTATTGTTAAATTCTTCGAGTAATATTTGAGTTTTAAATTCAATCCCTTTTGTCCCGGCTAATTTATATACGCATTCTTTGGCGTTCCAAAAATGATTTAGAACAGTAATATCATTTTTAGAAATATCAAGTTCCTTGTCGTTGAAAGCTCTTTTTGAGATACGAAGAATTCTACCGTCAAGTTCTTCTATATCAATACTATACTGACTGTTGCGAGAATATATTATTCCTGCATACTTATCGGAATGTGAAATGCTGATAAATCCATTTTCGATAATCGGTTTTCTATTTTTGTAAGTTATATTTTCTGAAATTCCAATCTCTTTTAATAAAAACCTAACATTTAAAATCTCAAGTCTTCTTTGTGTCGAGGAGGAATGTTCAAGCAAAAATAGATCAACATCACTCAAATTGCAGATATTTCTAAGTTTGTGCTCGTTTTTGTCAATTTTAGTGATTGCCAAAACAGAGTTTTCGTCAATGTATTTTTTATAAACATTATTTATTTCCATCTGAATGATTCCATAAAATGAATTATATCTTCGGAAATAAAATCAATGACCGGCTTTAATGAGTCTTTATTTGGCGAAGTGCTAAAATATAAAGAACCACGGATAAAATGATTTATACTATCTGTTAAAAAAAATTGAACCGGCGTTGCAGTATTTCCTTTGAGTTCGTAATAAAAACCATAAACTCGCAAGGAGTCGTTTTCAAACCTGCGTTCATTAATTGCATCAGCTTTTACTGTATGTTTATAAATAAACTCGTGGTTGTCGTCGAGTAATTCTACAAGATTGTTATTCACCTGTTTATAGGTTAAGTAAATAGTAGCTTTATATACAGGAAAATAAATATCCATCCAGCAATATTCTTCTCGTTCTTTAATAATAAAGGAGTAAACGGGCAACTCGAATTTGAATGGGCAATCGTCGTCATAAATTTTATACTCGTGTTTGGGGAAATCAATTCTGAAATAGCCTTTGGGCTTTGGTGTCGAAGGCTTTTGTCCACAAGAGAGTATTAATGCCGACAACAATATCAGTATTAAAATTGAAATTTTATTCATGAGTTTTTTTAACTTTAATTTTTTTAATTCTTCGTTCATCCGCGGCAACAACTGAAAACTCAAAATTAAGAACATTTATTGTTTTATTTTTTTCTGGAATCTCACCATAAATTTCGAGCAGTAATCCGGCTAAACTGTCTGATTCTCCTTTTAATTCCTGAAAATCTTTGTAATCAATGTCGAGTAATTTACAAAAATCAACAATTGATGTTTTTGCATCGAAGATATACTCGTTTTCAGCAGTTTTTTCAAAAAGTTTCTCTTCTAAATCGGATTCATCGTTTATCTCGCCCACAAATTCTTCGAGTATGTCTTCCAGAGTTACAATTCCGCTCACACCTCCATATTCATCAACAACAATAGCAATATGTAGTTTTTTTGTTTGAAATTCTTTTAATAATTCATTTATTTTTTTTGTTTCCGGAACAAGATAGTGGGTACGAACAAGTTTTTGCCATCTAAAATCTTCTTTATTTGTTAAATAAATATAAGGTAATAAATCTTTGATGTAAAGAATTCCTTTGATGTTATCGAGGTTTTCTGCATATACAGGTATTCGGGAATATGCGGCATCAATTATTTTATCGAGAATATCGGGAAAAGATGAGTTATATTCGATTGCAAAAACATTGATTCTTTGTGTCATAATATCTTTTACCTCGAGGTTTGTTGAATTAACAATTCCCTCTAGCATTTCTTTTTCTTCTTTTAATTCTTCCGAAGCTAATTCTATGACATGCGAAAGTTCTTCGATGCTTATATTTGATTTATGTTTTGCTTCTACTTTTTTGTTGACAAATTTTGTTGAATTAACAAGAATATAGCTGGCAGGATAGAAAATAAAATACAAAATTCTAATTGGCAAAACCATTATTATTGCAAATCGAATAGGTTTTTTCCCTGCAATAATTTTTGGAAAAATTTCTCCTATAAAAAGAATTAAAAATGTAACACCTACAAGTTGAGTTAGAATAACCAAGATTGGATTTTCAATTCCACTAAACAATTTTGTAGTGATGTATGTAGATAGTATAATTATTGCAATATTTATTAAATTATTTGCAATTAAAATTGTCGCTAGCAAGTAGTTTGGAGAATCAAGTGTTTTTAAAATAAGTTTACAGTTTTTACTTTTTGAAGATTTTAGTTTTAAAAGTTCATTTTTGTTTATGCTGAAGAAAGCAACTTCGGAACCGCTTATAAGTCCGGAAAATACAAGTAATATAGCGGTAGCAAAAATGCTGATTAATGTGAATGTGTCAGCATTGTAGAAAATGTTAAGAAATGTTGTGGTATTTAAATACGGCTCAGGGTCCAAGGCTGTAAAATTTTAATTAAAACGGAAGATCATCATCAGTATCTTGGTCATTTTTAAAATCAATGTTTGAATCTAGATCTTCTGATATTTTAACTCCATTTTCCAGTTCTGTGGATGGAGTATTTCCCAATGTAATTGGCTGATTTTCAGCTACAGGTTGATTTGGCTGCATTTCAGGTTCTCTTGATTCAGATTTTTTTTCGAGGATTTTTATATCCTGAACAACAATATCAGTGGAATATCTTGTGGTCTTATCATTAGCTTCCCATTTTCTTGTAGTTATTCTACCCTCTAAATAAACAAGCATTCCTTTTGAAAGGTATTTTTCGGCAAATTTGGCGAGATTGTTCCAGCAAACAATATTATGCCATTCTGTTGATTCTATTTTTTCGCCGTTTTTTCCTAAATAATATTCTGAAGTTGCCAAAGAGAATTTAGCAACAGGAGAATCTGGTTTATAATAATTAATTTCAGGATCTCTTCCTAATCTTCCAATAAGTAATACTTTATTTAAATTCATGATATTTTTTTTACAAAAATAAAATGATTTTCAATAATTTTAAAAAAATATTTAATGTTATTTAAGCAAGTCAAAAGTGTATAATGAGTTTTCCAATAATCGAATTTTGTCGCGAACTTCATTATTAGGATAAAATACAAAACCTTCCATACAAACCATTCTT
>Ga0209506_1001976_pt1 | contig 19475 bp, 19 predicted proteins | sample AD_JPNHG2_MetaG_FD_184409 | JGI IMG/M metagenome (GOLD analysis project Ga0209506, IMG submission 184409) | Active sludge microbial communities of municipal wastewater-treating anaerobic digesters from Japan - AD_JPNHG2_MetaG (SPAdes) (version 2) | ecosystem: Engineered > Bioreactor > Anaerobic...
CTCCGCCAGCTCGAGGAGCACGAGCTCCACGAGGCGGTCGAAGGGAAACGCCAGCCCCGGGCACTCCGTCGCCCGGAACTTGCGGTGGGGGTGGATCGATCGGTGCCCGATGTGGTGCCGGTCGCAGAGCTCGGAGAGCACCGCGGCGCCGAAGGCGAGGACCTCCGGCTCTGGCGGCTTCGTGGTGAAGTCGCCGAGGAAACAGACCCCGAGAGCGGTGGAGTTCTTCCCCGGGCAGTGGGAGCCGATCATCGACTCCCGCCGGCCGGGTAGGATCGTGGGCACGCCCTCGTCCGCCAGCCCGATCCCGTAGTGGTAGCCGATGTCGCGCCAGCCGCGGCGCTCGACGTGGTCGCGCCGGATCGCCTGCCAGGTCCGCATGGAGCGGCCTTCGGTGGCGCTGTGGTGGATCAGGATCTCCGTCCACTTGCGGGTCATCCCCAGCCCTCCTCCGCCGCCGCGGCCTCGGCGGCGCGCGCTGCCGCCCAGCGGTAGTGGTCACCCCGCTGGAGCGCCTCCGAGGCGCCCAGGAGCGCCGGGAGCTGGAGCTGCATCGCCAGGGCGTTGAGGTAGCTGACCGCCAGGCGCAGCTCGTCGCGGCGGATCGCCGTCTCCAGCTCCGGGGGGACCGGGGGCGGCTTCGGCGGCTTCCTGGTCATCACTTCGTCTCCTCCTTCTTCCTGCCGAGCCACCGGCCGAGCAGCGAGCCGAGCACCGCGGCGACCCAGGCGCCGAGCGCCACGTTTCGGCGGCGGTCGGAGGATCTGTAACCGGGGCGCCCTGGGGCGGAATCCGGGGCAGGAGGGGCGATCGGCGGTGGGGGCGACTCACCACCCGCGGCGGAAGGGATCGTCAGTTGTAGGCCCTCTGGCGCGATCGTGGCGTCGAAGAGGACGGTGCCTCCCGGCAGGGGCATGGAGACCGTCTCCCGCCCCTCGCGGGCGGCCACGGCGCGGCCGTCCTTGACCCACGCGGTGCCGGGGCGGACGTAGCCCTGCCCGCCCGGCTCCCGCCATCCGGGGTCCGCGCAGAGGTAGCCGGTCCGCCCGTCGCGCCACCAGGCGCAGGCGTCGAGGTGCGCGGTCGAGCTGCCGCGGGCCACGGGCGAGAGCGTCCAGACGCCCTCGGTGGTGCGGACGATGCGGAACGGCACCGGCGGGCGCCAGAGCCACGACGCCGCCTCGCGGAGCGCGGCCGGATCGTTCGCCCACGCCGCGCGGAGGGTCTCCACCTCCGCCGGGGTCACGCCGAGGGGCGCGCCGTCCTTGGGCGTCACCTCGTCGAGGGCGTCCACCCACTCCCACCACTCCATCCAGGTCTGCTGGCGGGTCCGGTTGTCGAGGCCGAGAAGCGAGACGACCACCGCCGAGAGCGAGGACTCCTGCAGGTGCTGCCAGCGGCCCCACTCGGCGGTGTCGCGCGTCCGCTGGCAGCCGCGGTCGCCGCTCCAGGCGACGAACGGATCCCACCAGGGGAGGAGGGCGCCGTCGCCCAGGATCGCCGCGCCGCGGTCCGCGTCGCCCGCCGCGACCTGGTGGTCGGTGATCTGCCGCCCGGGCCCGTCGCCCGCGGCGAGGACGAGTGCCGCCGCGTGAGAGCGGAGCCAGCCGCGCAGGAGCGCCGCCTCCTCCGCCCAGCCGAGGCGGAGGCAGAAGCGGTAGAGCGCGAGGCGGACGACGTAGTTCCAGAGGCCATAGACGCGGCCGTAGACCTCGATGCCCTGGTAGTTGCCGTCGCGCTCCCGCTCGAACCGGGCGCGGATGAGCCCGCGCATCTCGGCGAGCTGGGGCTCCGGCGCGTTCTCCTTCATCCGGGCGCGCAGCTCGGCGAGCCAGGCGGCGAGGGCGAGGTTCTCCGAGGACCAGCCGGAGATCCGGTCGAGGTGGAGGTTGCCGCCCATCCAGAAGCGCATGGTGGCCGGGGAGGCCTCCCCCCGGATGATCCGCGCGAAGTTGTCGAACATCGGGTCGGCCATCGCTCAGGCCTCCCGGCAGACGAGGATCAGCTCCACCCGTTCGGGCTTCCCTCCCGACGGGTAGGCCGCGGTCTCGAAGCTCACGACCTGCCCCCGCCGGAGCTCGCGGAGCTCGGCCACCCCTTCGCGGGTGGCGAGCACCGTGGCGTCGTGGGCGATCTCCGGCCGCTGGTCGTCGGTCGCCTGCGAGGTGTAGGCGGTGACGCCGTCCACGAACCACTCCCCCACCGTGCTGCCGGAGGAGCCGGAGCCGTTGTCGGAGACGCGGAAGACCACCTCGTCCACGTAGAGCAGCGGGTGCTCCACCTGGAGGTCGGCCACGAAGCCGGGGCTCACCGGCGCCGCGCCGGCGAGGCGGAGGCAGACGGTCCGCCCCGCGTAGCGGCGGTGGTCGTGGATCGCGGTCACCGCCGAGGCGTCGGTCTCGACCTCCCAGAAGAGGAGCGCCGACGGCTCGGGGCGGTCGGCGATGTCCTCGGTGATCTCGAAGAGGCCGGAGGTCAGCTGCCAGAGGTACGAAGTCGTGGACGGATCGAGAGTCAGCCGGGTGGAGCCGAAGTGGTAGCGCAGCGTGCCGCCGCCGAGGGCCTGGCCGGCGGAGATCACCACGTCGAGCCCGTCGGCTTCGCAGCGGTAGCGGTCGGCGACCACGGCGCTCACGTCGAGGTGAGCGGAGGCAATCTCCGAGCCGCCCGCCTGGTAGGCCACCCGCACGAAGCCGAGGAGCGGCTCCCCCGCGGGGGGCGCGGGCTTGGCGGGCGCGGCGCCCTTGAGCCCCTTGGTGACAGTGATCGTGCCCGCCCCGCCGGAGAGGGCGGCCCAGTAGCTCTCGCCGGAGGTGAGCGCGGCGGAGTCGCCATCGTCCTGGTCGAGCTGGTGGTCGCTCGCCACCTGCGCGTAGAGGGCGCCCCGGTGGAGCCAGACGCCAGCGGCGACGTGGACCTCGTCGTCCGCCGGGCTGGAGGGGGTGAGCGCGAGGCCGGAGACGACGCCAAAGCGGGTGCCGTCACCCACGCCAGTGAGCACCCCGCTCCCGAGCGCGGTGACCACGGGGGGCACGGGCTGGGCGTACTCGTCGTAGATCGCGCCGGGGCGGAAGCGCCAGGCCAGCTCCGGGGCGCTCACCGGCGGGCGGAAGCGGACCTCCAGATGGACGGCGCAGTCGCCGGGGATCGTGCCGAGCGGGAGCGCCGCGTAGGCTCCCACCGGCTGCCAGCCGGTCGCTGGGATCGTCCAGGTGGGGTCGCCGGTGTTGTCGAAGCCGACGACGCGCATCCAGCCCCAGAGCTCGTCCTGCGGCGGGAGGCCGGAGCGGCGGAAGGTGCCCGCGCTCGCCGGGTCTTCCGTGTCGAGCACCACCCGCACGTTCGCGGCTGGTTGCGGCGAGGGGCTCCCCTTGTCCACCCAGAGGTGGAGCTCCACCGCGTCGGAGTAGGAACCGGCTGCGAGCCCCGGGATCGGCTCGTCGTCGAGCGTCGTCAGGTCGTCGTCGAGATACCAGTCGAGGATCGGCATCGGTCACTCCATGGGGAAGATCAGGGCGGGCGTGCCCGTAACGGGGCCGTGCTCCGCGAGGGTGAGCACCACGCCCGGCGCCGCGGCCGCGGATGGGTAGGCGTGCCGGACGAGGGTGCCGGAGGTGAGCGCCGTGGCCTCCTGCGTGGCCGGGGAGTAGGCAACGTGGAAGATCCAGCCATCCGGCCATGGCGCTCCGGCCGGCCAGCCCGCCGCGCAGGTCAGCGAGGCGGCGTCGTCGTGCGTGACGAGGGCATTTGACGCGTTGAAGTTTTCCCACACTAGGAGCAGCGCCTTGCCACTGACGAGGCGGTGCCCAGCTCCGTCCGGGAGGAACTCGGGGGTCGAGCCGAAGGCCATGGCTGCCGTCTGCGGAGCGGACCCGGAGAACGGCATCCGGAGATGGAGGTATGACGACGTCTCGTGATTTATCTTGTCCTCGCCTTCGAGGTACAGGTTCATCGCCCCGGCGGTAGCGAAGACGGCGGTCCGATTCCGGATGGACCCGCCATCCGGCCAGAGCAGCGACTGGGGCAGCCCCGCCGCGCGGTGCCCCAGCTCGTAGCTCGCCCCGATCTGCGTGACGTTGGTCAGGTCGCAGCGGGCGCGCAGGAGGCGAAACCAGGTCTTGAACGTCGGCCCGCCGTGCTGCTCGGGCTCGCGTTCGATCCACCAGAGGTGGCCGTCGTGGTAGCAGGCGCCGTCGAGGAGGTAGCCGTCGTCCGGGACGTGGGTGTAGGTCGCGTCGGCCTCCACGTCCCAGACGTTGAGGGTCTGGAGGTCGTCGGAGGGCCAGACGGCCGTGCCGGGCGCCACCTTGCCCGCGCTGTCGGCGAGGAGGCAGGTGACGTACTGCGAGAGCGAGTCGGCGGTGGCGAGCTCGCCGCGGTCGGCGACCGGGGTGCCGTCGCTGCCGTAGATCGTCGCGAGCCAGCCGATCCCCGAGTAGTGGAAGGCGTAGTAGGCGGGCGCGGCCGGGGCGAGCTGGATGCCGTAGGCGCGGGGCTTCTGCCGGGGGAGGAGGGTCGCGGTCATCGGGGGCCGTAGGCGAGCGCTGCCGCCTCGAAGAGGGCCGCTCCGGCGGCCACGTTGATGGTCAGCTCGAACTCCGTCTCGTCGAGGTACTTCCGGGTGACGATGGTCACGTCGGGGTTCACCTCGCCGTCGGGGCGGAGGAACTCGAAGCGCGTCGTCGGCGTGAAGCCGCGCCCGGTGACGAGCACGGTGAGCCCGGTGGCACCGGGGTGGAAGATCGCCGGATCGAGAGATTCCACCCAGAGGGTGTCGCCGCTGCCGAGGCCGGTCGAACCGGCCACGCCGGCGGTGCCGAGGCGGTTGACGAGCGCGGGGAGGCGGATGACGATCTCGCCGCCGTAGCCGCCGCGGCCGCCGCGGCCCACGCATTCGGCGTCGAGCCGCTGGAGCCGGGCGGTGCCGTCGGTGTTCCGCCCCACCACCCGGGCGGGCCGGACGTCCGCCTCGCGGTCGCGGCGGTCGTCGAGCACGGCGCGGAGCGCCCGGACGACGTCCTGGCTCTGGCTCACAGCGGCACCTCCAGCCGGTAGGTGGCCGACGCCTCGCCGGTGCGTGGCTCGCGGCGGGTCTGGACCTCGGTGACCATGGCGCGGGCGGCGAGGCCGTGCTCCGGGTGGCGGACGAGGATCGTCTGCCCCACCTCGGCGATCGCCTCGGCGCGGTCGAGCGTCAGCTTCCAGGAGAGCTCACGGGCCTTCTCGCGGGCGAGGAGATCGCGCGCCTCCTCGACGCTCTGGACGTACTCATCGGTGAGGATCCGGCGGCGGAAGCCGAACCACGCCTCCAGCGTGGCGTCTTCGAGCACCGCCTCGACCGGCGCCTGCCGGAGCTCCGTCCACGGCGAGGAGCGGTAGCCGGGGCTCGGCACCCGGCCGGTGAGCACCTTCGCCTGCCGCCCCTCGGGGCCGTAGGTGACCTCCTCGTACTGGTCCTCGGAGATCACGTTGTACTGCACGAGCTTCACCGAGAGCGGGCGCCACTGCTCCACCCAGTCGTTCGAGCGGAAGTCGCCCCAGTCGTACTGCCCTTCCGGGGTGGGATGGGATTTCCAGCCGCGTATCTCCTCGCGGTTGCCGAGGAGGTTGCCGTCGTCGCCGAGGAGGTAGTCGGTCGTCTTCTCCTGGAGCCGACGCCAGATGGCGACGAGGTCCAGTTGGCCCCGGCCGGAGGCCCGGATCGGCATATTGTTCGTGCCGTCCCGGGCGGCGTGGCGGGGCGAGTAGCCGTAGACCTCTTCGACCTCCCGCTCCACGGCGCCGGTCGTCGCGTTGTGCTCCCGGGTGGTGGTCACCGTCTCGGCGAGGCCGTAGAGCTCGCGGCTCCATGCGTAGCTCTCGCCGTCGGTGAATACGTACCTGAACGACGCGGTGACAGCCGGCCAGACGTCCGCTCGCGAGGTCGAGGCGAGCTTGTTGTGGTACCGCCAGACCTTCACCGTGGAGGAGGTGTTCTCGCCCTTCGCGTTCCAGTCCCACGTCTGCACGCGGCGGCCGATCTCGTGGAAGTATTCTTCGTACTCGGCCACGTACTCCCCGGCCTCGTCGAGGAGGGCATCCAGGAACTCGTAGGAGTTGTTGTCGAAGTTGCTCCAGAGCTTCGCGGCGCGGGGGTTGTACCAGCCGCGCTCCCGCACTTCGTGCCGGACGATCTTCCCCCCCCGCTCCGTCCGGTCGTCGTGGATCTCCTGGACGAGACGGAGGCTCGCCGTGTCCGGCGAAGCGATGTCGATGACTGAACCATCCGTGAGCTGCCGCTTGACCGCGCGGACCGGGGCGTAGCGGGAGTAGAGCCGCGTTACGGTGCTCGTGGTCGTGAAGCCGGCCTCGTCGCGGGTGACGGCGGAGAGGCCACGGACGATCCAGCGGCTCGCGACGTCGCGGGGGGGCTCGAGGGCAAGCCGCTCGATGCGCGAGAGGCCCCACTCGTCGTCGGGCGGGATCGGCGGAGCGAGGAGCTCCGGGCGCCAGAGCTCGAGCTCGGAGCCGTCGCGCCCGACGCGCATCTTCCACCCTTCCGGCGCGATGAACTCCCGGAGGAACTCGAAGAGCTTCTTCGAGTCGGTGAAGAGCCCCTTCTGGTAGACCGCGCCGTCCGGGCAGGTGACGTGGGTGAGCCCGGCGTCGGCGCAGAGATCGCGGACGATCTCGCCGCGGGTGAGCCCTTCGAGCGGGGCGACCTCGTGGCAGAGGTCGAAGCCGCCGTAGCGGGCGGTCACGGCGTCCTGGCACTCCACCCGGATCGCCGGACCGCCGTCGGTCTGCTGACAGGTTCTGACATATCCCGTGAACCGCAGCTCCGGGAGCACACCCCCCGGCGGGCCGGTGAGCCACCAGAGCTCGACCGGGGTGAGTGTCCAGACCTGCTCGGTCGCGAGCGCGCTCCACCGCGGGCCGATCAGCCCGAAGGTGGCGCGGACGACCGGCGAGTCGAGCGTCTCGTGGATCTCCACCGGGCCGGCGAGCTCGGCCGGGCTGACCCACTCGTCGTTGATCCGGACCGCGACCCCGGCCTGGACGCATGGCCCCTCGTAGGCGTGCCAGCGGCCGTGGACGACCGTGCCAGCGAGGGTGCGGAGCGGGTAGCTGGGGTTCTCGACGATCCCCGTGAGCGTGCCGCTCCGGCCCGGGGCGTGGGTGGCGACGCCGGCGAGGGTGCCGGTGGCGGCGAGCGGCATCAGGTCTCCACCAGCACGAGATCGCGCGGCTCGCGGAGCACGGAGGCGAGCCGCTTCTCGTTCTCGGGCGCCTCGACGACCTCGAAGAGGGGCACGAGGCGGACGTGGAGCGTCTCTCCCGTGCCAAGCGGGGCGTCGAGCCGGATCCGTGGGCTTTCGGTGTCGAACCAGATCTCGCCCGCGCTCGGCGAGCCGCCGTCGAACTGCGCGGCATCCACCCCGGTGCAGGTGAGCGGCGAGCCGCCGATCCCGATCTTCGCGGCCGGCTCGTACCGGCTGCCCGGCTGCCCGTTCGGGGGGGTGAGGGTGTGGACGGCGGGCTGCCACGGGAGGCGGAAGACCTCGGTCGTGTCGTCACCCGCCCAGGCGAGGTGCTCGAAGCGCCAGAGGCAGAGGGTGTGCGGTCCGGCCTCGGCGAGGATCTCCTCGACGAGGTCGTAGACGTTGCGGAGGTGCGCGTAGCGGAGGGTGAACGTCCGCTTCCGGGTGCGCAGGGGCAGGCCCGCGGCCACCCAGGCGAGCTGCTCGCGGGTGCCGCCGTCGGCGGCGGTGCGGAGCGTCTTCAACTCGCGGGCGCGGACGACGACCTCGGAGGCGCTGGCGCCGGTGAGGTGGTAGCCGCCGAGGGTGGGCGGGGCGTTCAAGCCGGTTGGCGAGGTGGTCATCAGATATCTCCCCGGGCGAGGGCGGCGAGGATCGCGTCGAGCAGCGCGTCGAGCTCCGAGCCCTCGAACTGCCCCTTGAGCGCCTGGATCACCCCGACGAGGTGCTCCAGCGTGACCTTCCCCTCGCGGTATTTCTGGAAGACCTCGGTGAGCTGGGCGGTGAGCTGCCCGGCGTTCTCGCGGAGGTAGGCCATCACCTCGCCGAGCTCGACCGAGCCTTGGCGGAGGCCGCCGATGAACTCCCGGATCCGGTCGCCGTACTCCTTGAGGTCGAGGCCAGCCAGCAGCTCGCGGATCGTCTTGGCGCCTTCTTCCGTCTGCACCACCACGGCGCCGAACTTGGTCATGAACTCTTCGAGATCGGTCGCCCCGGCGCGGACGGCTTCGAGCTGGAGCTGCAGCTCCTTCGCCCAGACGTTTCCCGCCTGCGCGAACCGGTCGATCCGGTCGGAGAGGTCGTCGAGCTGCGTCGCGGCGCGAGGGGCGATCTCCTCCACCTCGCGGAGCGCCCGGGCGGCCTCCCCCGCGGCGGCCCGGGCGGTCTCCGCGCTCGCGGCCACCCGCACGAGCGCCGCGGCGAGCCGTTCGAGCCCGTCGGTGGCGGCGGCGAAGGTTCTACGCGCCACCTTCCACCCCTTCCACCTGGTCGAGCGCGGCGGCGGCTTCCCGGGCGGCCGCGGCCACCGCGTTGAGCTGCGCCACCAGCCCCGAGAGGTTCACCTCGGCGAGCCCCTCGGCGGCGGTGCGGATCTCGCCCATCGCCGTGGCGGCGGCCTCGCTCGGCGCCTGGATGGTGGTGAGCACGTCGGCGATCGAAGCCGCCGAGGTGGAGGCGGAGGACATCGCCTCGGCGAGGCCGCTCGCAGCCTCGCCCGCGACGCGCATCCCCTCGCCAGCCTCCTGCCCGGCGTCGGCGGCCTTCAGGATCTCCTCGGCGCCGGAGCCGGCCTCCTGCGAGCCCTGGGCGATCTGCCCCCCGGCGGTGCCCACGGCGTCGCCGGCGTCGCCGGCGGCCTGCTTGAGCTCGCGCCACTTCGCGAGCACCTCTTCCATCTCCGGGGTGGTCGCGCCGGCGGCGGCGCCGGCCTCGCCGAGCGCCGAGCCGGCCTCGGTGAGAGCCCCGGAGGCCACCCCGGCGGCTTCGGAGATCCGGTAGACGGCCATCCCGGCCGCGTCCACCTCGCGCGTGACCTCCAGCGCCGAGCCGGCCATGTCGGTGGCGGCGCCGGCGAACATGGCGCCCTTATCTACCGTGCGCTCGATCGCGGCGAGGAAGACCCCGGTGGCATCCGCGGCGGCTTCGATCGCCGGGGGAATCTGCTCCCCGGCGGCGCGATAGTCGTCCACGAGTTGCTGGATGAGGTCGTGGGCCGTCAGGAGCTGCTCGCCGGTGAGGGCCGAGAAGTCGATCTTCTGGAGCGCGAGCTCCCATGCCGCGGCCATCTCGGAGAGCGACTGGCCCACCGGCTGGATCTGCCGGACGATCTCCTCGGCGGCGCGGGCGAGCGCCTCCCTTTGGGCGTCGGCCGCCTTGACGACCCGCCCGCTCGCCTTCTCCACCGCCTCCGCCTGCGCGGCGGCGGCGGCCTGGATCTTCTGCAGGCTCGCCGGGACGGCAAGGCCGAGCAGCTCGTACTTCCGGATCACGTCGTCGAGCTGCCGCCCGAGGGCCTGGGCGATGTCGGCGTCGGACATCCCGGCGTGTGCCTTCTTCAGTTGCTCGGCGAAGAAGACGAGCTGCTTGGCGGTACGGTCGAGCGCCTTTTCGGAGAGGCCGGTCTTCTCGATCCACGACTGGAAGGATTTTTCGAGCGCGGAGAGCTCGTCCTTGACCTTCCGCTGCTCGGCGATCAGGTTCTCGTACGCCGCCTCGATCTCTTCGACCGACATCCTGAGCGTGTCGAAGCCGTTCTTCTGGAGGATGTTGACGACGTTCTTGAGGCGCTCGACCTCCTCGGCGACGAAGTTCGCGCGGTTGCCGAGGCCGAGCATCCCCGCGTTGGTCTCCTGGAGAACCCGGTCGAACTGACCATCGGTGAGCCAGTTGAAACCCTCGCGGATCTTCGTGCCGACGGCGTAGCCAACCTCCCACGCCGCCCACATCCCGGCCACCGCCTTGGTGACCTGCGCGATGGCTCGCAGCTTCGAGTTGAGGGCCTGGCTCAGCTCGCCGATGCGGCCGGTGAAGGTGGCGCTCTTCTGCGCCGCCTCCTCGGTCGCCTTCCCGAGCCCTTCCGTCTCCTTCCCCGCGCGGGCGGAGGCGTCGCCGAGGCTCCCGAGGGAGGGAGCCGCGCCGTCGGCGGTCGCCTTGACGCGCTCGATCTCGTCTGCGGTGCGCGCGAAGGCGGTCTCGTCGCCGGTCCGTTGGACCTCCAGCGTCGCCTTGACCTGCCGCTCGTCGGCCACGGTGCTCTCCGTCGGGTGGGGGCCCGCCCGGCCGGGCCCCCGTGCTCAACGTCGGGCGGTCTCCTCGCGGGCGCCCGGGGGTCGGTTACGGGGACTGGGGCGTGACCGGGGTCCAGTGCTCGCCGCGGTCGGAGTAGACCTCGACCTTGAGCGGGGCGGTTCCCGCGTCGTCCGTCTCGCCGGCGAGGGTGATCGTCTCGGTGATCGCGAGGTCGTTCTGCGCGGGCCGGGCGAGGTTCGCGACCGAGACGCGGCCCCACTTGAAGACGATCCGCTCGCGGGTCTTGGAGGCATCCGTGAGCTGTCCGCCGATGAAGTGCGTCTCCATCTCGAACTGGGCGTGCTGCTCGAGGAAGGCGACGAAGTCGCGGTCGGTGTGCTTGCGGGTCAGTTGCAGCGTGGGCGCGAAGAGCCCGTCGCGCTCGAGGCCGTAGACGTAGCGGGAGCCGGAGCCCTGGTCCACCGTCAGCGGCCAGGGGATCGTGATCGTCGAGGTCAGGGTGCGGAACTCCGCCCAGTCGGAGGCGGGGTCGGTGATCGGGCGCACCTTGTTGATCTGGTGCGCCGAGGTGTAACGCTGGCCGGTGAGGTAGGTCGCGGTCGGCAGGGTCCAGGCGAGCGGGAACTCGTAGATGTCGCCCACGGCGAGGCCCGCGAACTCGGTCGCCGTGCCCGGCCAGATGATCTCCAGCGGGTCGCGGTTCTCGGCCCAGATGCCGAGGTCGGCGCCGGCGGCGTCGGTGAGGTTCTGCCAGACGCCGCGCCCGGTGACCGGATCGGTGGCGAAGACGATCTCCGCTCCCGAGAAGGTCGGAGCCGGGGTGCCGGAGCTGTTCTCCACCGCGACCTTGAACTTGAAGGCCCCGCCCGAGGCGGTCGTCACCTTGACGAAGATCGACTTCGTCGCGGCGATGCTCGGGTCCACGAGGCCACGGACGACCGGGAGGTACTTGTACGTCCCGGTGTTCCCGGCCGCGGCCTTGGCCTTGCCTACCCGGGTGCCGTGGCTCACGAAGCCGGTCAGGCGGACGGGGATCGCGGTGTTGTTGCCAATCTGCATCGAGATCTGGCTGAGCTTCACGCCGTAGATCCGGTGCTGGTCGACCGGGGGCAGGGCGAAGACGCCGCCGAAGGAGGTATCCACCCCGTCCACCTTCGGCTCGAACTCGTACTTGTACGCCTTCTTGGCCTCGAGCTCGGTCTTCTTGCAGTCGCCGAAGAGGTGCTCGAAGTAGGTGAGCAGGGTGGCGGAGGACATCCGGCAGCCGATGTCGAACGTCCCGGCGATCGGGCCGGGGACGCCCGGCTCGGCGAAGCCGGACTGGTTGACCTCGCCGCCGGGGGAGACGGCGCGGTTGAGCCCGACGGTGACGGGGAGGATCGGCTTGAGGTACTCGAGCGCCGCCGTCTTGTCGTCGGGGACGCCGTACTCCAGCTCCGGCGCCAGGCCGAGGAGGACGGTGTTTCCGGTTGCGACTGCCATCGGTCAGTCTCCTATGGTCTGCAGCGCCGCGCGCAGCGCCGCGATCGTGGCCTGGTCGAGCACGACCACCTCTTCGGGGTCGCCCTCGCGCGGCTGGAAGGTTGCGCTGGCGAGCCGCCCCGCCGCGACGAGCTCGCCCACGGTGGCGAGCGGCAGCCCGAACTGACGGGCGGCCTCGGCGGGGCGTAGCGCCCGCAGGAAGCCGCCGTCGGAGACGAGGCTCGTGGCCTGCGGCTCGGGGACCGCCTTCACCGGCCGGTTCCAGGTGATCCGGCGCACGGCGTCGAGCTCGGTGACCGGATCGCTGCCGAGGTGGCCGGGGTAGTAGATCAGCGTGGTGGTGCCCGCCATCTCAGCCCTCGAACTCCCGCGTGCTCTGGTCGATGTCCGACCGCCAGAGGCAGCGGAGCTGGGTGACCACGAGGTTCGTGCCGCGCAGGCGGCCGGCGAGCAGCGTCCGCTGGAAGCGGGTGAGCGCCTCGGTGATCCGCGCGCCGTCGGCGTCGCGCAGCGTCCCCTGCTCGGTCTGGAGCAGCGCCTTGATGTGGTTGACGATCCGGGCGCGGAGCCACTCCTGCGAGGTGGTGGAGGTCTCCGCGGCAGTGACGAGCCAGAGGTCCACGATCGTCTCCAGCTCGGCGTACTGCGCCGAGCCGATCCGCGTCTCGTCGAGCCCGGCGAGGGTGACGAGGAGCGCCGGGGCGCGGAGCGAGACGACCCCGGCATCGAAGAGCACCTCCGATTCGAGCGGGAGGATGCCGCTGCCGGTGGCGAAGTAGCTCGCGAGCGCGGCGTCGGCGCGAAGCTTCCGGAGCACGGCATCGGCGATCCGGGTGTCCACCGACCAGCCGAAGGCGGGCTGGATCTTCGGATCAGCCACGGCGCGGCCCCTCGTCGAAGAGGTACTCCTGGAGCATCTCGATCGCGTCGTAGACCTGCTGGTCGGTCAGGAAGACGAACGGGCGCGGCGGGACGGTCGCGCCGGGCACCGCCGAGCCGGGGGCGGTGACCCCGCCGAACTGGAGGAGCGAGGCGTACGGCAGGTCGGTGCCGACGGCGAGCGTGTCGCCGGTGAACGAGGAGACGATCGAGGCGCGGAGGTCGCCCGTCTCGCGGAGCAGCGGAAAGCTGCCGGGCGTCTGGCTGCGGGCGCGGATCCGGGCGCGAGCAGCCGACATCGGCGCCCAGCCGAGCCCGGCGCCCTCCGAGTCGATCCGCTCCTGGAAGGCGGCCTCCCAGTCGGCGCCGAGCACCTCGAAGAACGGGCGTAGCGGGCCGGTGATCCGCTCGCCGACGGCGCGGATCGCATGGGCGGCCGGAGAGGCGCCCTCGACGTGGATCTGGAGCCTCACCAGTCCTCCATCGCGGCGAGGGTGAAGCGGGCGTCCTCGCCGGTCTTGGTGGTGAGCACCGAGGAACGGGAGACGTCGCGGGGCGGCTCGGAGGCCAGCACGAGGCTCGCCTGCCCCCGGGCGAGATCGGAGAGCTCGGCGAGGGCCGCGTCGCTGGCGTCGTAGACGTCCTGCCCCTTCACGTCGTGGAGCTCGTGGAGGAAGGCGAAGGCGAGCTGCGCGACCACCCGCTTGAGCGCCGCCGAGGCGGCCTCCGGGGCGGCCGGGAGGTCAGCGGGCTGGTAGCGGACGAGGAGCCGCGAGCGGGCGCGGCTCTCCGCCTCCCCGATCGCGGCCTCGATCACCCCCGGATCGGCATGGCCGTCGCCGTCACGGTCGGCGAGCGCGAGCAGCCGCGCCGCGCCGTAGCGGGTCGCGAGCTCGGCCTCGGTGAGCCACGTGCCCACCGCTCACCTCCGTGCCTTGCGGGGCGTGCGGCGGCCGCGCGGCGGCGTGGGCGGAGCGGGCGCGGGCTCCGGGTCCGGTCCCGGGACTTGCTCCGGCATGGGCTCCGGCTCGGGAGTGGGTTCCAGAACCGGCGCCGGGGTGTGCGCGGGCTCGGCCAGCTCGACGACCTCCAGGTACGGGTCCGCCGCGACCTCCGGCGGGAGCACCATGAGGAGCACCGGCTGGCGCGAGAAGGTGAGGCCCGCCCGGAGCCGCGTACCGTCGCCGATACGCGCGATCTCCGGGCGGACCGTCACGGCGTACCGCATCAGGTCGGCCGCACCTGGATGGCGGTCTGCGGGAACCCCGACTTGACGCCGAAGATCCCGTCGGTGAGACCGACGGCGACGTAGCCGTTCGGGACCTGGTTCGTCTCCCAGGCGTCGAGCACCGGCTCGGCGTCGAGGACGAAGAAGGCCGGGCGCGCCCCGCCGGGCAGCGCGAGCACCGCTTCGAGGTAGTCCTCCTCGCCGGACGTCGGCTTGTTGTCGAGCAGGAGGGTGAAGCCGTTCTGCCAGAGGTTCGGCTCGGTCGAGCTCGGGACGAAGGTCGAGCGGCGCACCTGCTCGAACATCGCCCAGGTGGCCGGACGGTGGGCGATGATGACGAGCGAGTCGGCGAACCGGGCGGCGTCGAGCACCTCGGCGTCGAGCGCGAGGTTGGTCACGAACCGGGTGCGGATCAGGTCGAGGCAGGCGCTCGCCTCGGAGAACGTCGGGGCGGAGGTGGTCGTCCAGTCGGGGGTGAGGATGTTGCTGTACGTCCCCTTCCCGGCGGGGTGCTTGTGGGAGGCGTCGAAAAAGTTCTGTCCGTCGTAGGCGAGGACGTTGCCGCGGAAGACGTTCATGATCTCCCCGACCTGCTTGCGCATCCACGCCTCGGGGAGCCGGGGGATGATCGAGCCGAGCTTGTGGACGCTCGACGGGCGGCCGATGTTGACCCGGTTGTACGGGACGACGACGTTGTACCCCTTGAGCGGCACCGTCCAGTCGAGGCGGTCGAAGTCGCCGCCGGCGACCACCTGGTCGTGCCAGGCGAGCGCCTCGGGGAAGTACATCGCCTCCTGGATCCGGACGGGGTTCTCCTTCGCCTGGCGGTTGTCGATGGTGATCGCGAGCAGGTTCTTGAGCTGGTTCGGGTCGGCCTCGAGCTGGTCGTAGATGTCGTAGGCGACCTCGCGGTAGGTCTTGACCTCACGCTTCAGCGCGTCGATTCCGGGCATGACTCGTGTCTCCTCTCAGGTTCTCGCGCTTCAGCTCGCGATGATGTTGGCCGTGCGGAGCGCGGCGAGGATCGCGTTCACCTTCGCCTGCAGGTCCGCGAAGTTGTTCTCGATCGACGGGATGATGTTGCTGTTGATGTCCGTGGCGAGCGCTGTCGCGTCCGCCGGAGCAGCTCCCGCCGTGGTCACCTTGGTCATCGCGTCGTTCGCGGTGCCGACGGAGCCGGTCAGGCTGGCGATGGCTCCCGAGGAGGCGCCGGTGGTCAGCCCGACGTGGACGCCGCGCTTGCCGATGTCCACGAACCAGCCGCCGGAGGGGCCGGGGCGGGTGAAGATCCCGGCGATGACGTGGTGGGTGGACGTGGTGGAGACCTCGTCGTCGTCCTTCAGGTAGGCGAGCTGCCCGATCTTCGGCGTCGCCGAGCCGGAGTGGAGCTTGAACTCGTACTCGCCGCGCTGGTCGTAGTTGACGGCGCGCGCGGCGCTCGTGCCGGTGACGACGCCGTCGGGGCCGGCGGTGTTGTCGTAGGCGGCCGTGATCGCGAGGTCCGGGTTGTCGGGGAAGAGCGGCTCGACGACGACGCCGAGCGGGACGAGCCCGGAGGCGTCGGCGCCGGGGATGCAGACGCCCGTCGCCGCCTCGCGGCAGAGGTAGGCGCCGACGAAGACCTTCTTCCCGTCGTCGACCGGGGCGGTGTTGATCGCCCGCTCGTGGAGCTTGTGCTTGCGGATCTTGTTGGCGGAGAGGGCCATTCTCGGGTCTCCTTTCTGGCCTCAGTTGGCGAAGGCGCGTGGGAACTTGCGCCGCAGCTCGACGGCGCGCTCGGGCGTGATGCCGTGCCGGTCGCAGACGGTGCGCTCCTCGGGGGTGCGGGCGTCGAGGGCGAGCCGGGCGGCCTCTTCGGCTTCCGCGCCGGCGAGCGGCGCGGCGGCGAGGAGGGTGGCTTCCGGCAGGGCGCGGAGCACGGCGAGGAGGGCGTCGTAGACGGTGGCCTCGGTGCTCTCGCCGTCGCCGGCGGCGAGCTGGACGGTGGCGGGCTCGCTCGCCGCGGCGAGCTCTTCGAGCAGCGCGGGGAGCCCGGCGCGGCGCATCGCCGGGGTGACGCGGTCGCCGAGCTCGGTGAGGTCGGCGCTCGCCCGGGCACGGGCTTCGAGCCGCCGGGTGCGGGAGCGCTCGGCGGCGAGCTCGGCCTGGAGCCGAGTGACCTGATCGTCGGGGGCGGCGAGCGTTTCGGGCTCGGCCGCCGGGGCGGCTTCGTTCGTCATCGGGATCGTCTCCTTCTGCGGCTCGCCGGGAGCCGGATCGGTTGCGGAGGCGCCGAGATCCACGACCTCGACGCTGAGGCCGGAGAGGAGCACCCCGTGCCCCATCCCCCAGACCGCGGGACGGCGAGCGCCGAGAAGCGCGCAGCCGGTGTAATACGGGCCGCCGGTGGCCGGGTGCTGCCGGACGAACTCCGACGAGCGGCGCGGCCAGCGGCCAGAGCGGATCGCCGCGAGCGCCTCGGCGCTCAGGCGGACGAAACGGGCCCAGAGCTCTTCGCCCTGCACCCAGAGCTTCTCGGCGAAGCCGTGGGCCGGGCCTTCCCAGGCGTGGTCGAAGTTGAGGGTGGCCTCTTCGATCTCCGGGCGGTACGAGTCGGCCATCGCCCGCAGGTGCTCGGGGCGGATGTCCACCCCGTGCGAGCTGGTGAGGTCCATCGCGCGGAGCACCGGGCACTCCCAGGCGACGGCGTCGCCGGGCGACTCATCGAGCCGGCCGGCGAGCGTCTCCTCCGGGGCGAGGTAGAGCGCGGTGGGCGGCGTCTGCGGCGGGTCGGTCGGGTTCCTGTGGCTCACGCCACCGAGTTTCGGCGGCGCGGGTGTAGGGATCTGTAGGGGTCGGGGCCGCTACCGCCCGAGCAGGCGGCGGATGCGGGCGAGGAGGCTGCCGATCTTCGGGAGGAGCTCGGCGAGGCCCAGGGCGGAGAAGAGGGCGAGCAGGGCGTCGAGCAGGTCGCGCTGCTCGGGGCTGGCGCCCTCCCCGGCGCCTTCGGCCGCTTCGACGGCGGCCTCGGCGGCGGCGGCGGCGCGGTCCCCGAGCTCCTGCGAGATGCCAAAGAGCTCCGGCGCGCCGGCGAAGCCGGGATCCGGCCAGGCGGGGGTCGGCAGGCCCGTGGCCTCGTCCACCACCAGCGGCCAGGGCCCGGTCGGCTCGGCGCCGGTCAGGCCCATGCGCCGCGCCTTGGCGACGTTGATCCCCTCCACCACGCAGCGGCAGTTGTGCCCCGCCGGCGGCCACCAGGTCTTCCAGATCTCCGCCGTGGGCGGGGCGATGTAGCCGTGCATCGCCGCGTGAGCGGGGCGGACGCGGTCGTCCCCCATGGTCACCCAGGTGAGGTACGGCATCAGCCGACGCGCCGCCGGGTTGAAGACGAGCTGCTGGTAGCGCATCAGGTTCGCGGCGTTGCGGACGTTGTTCGCGTAGACCAACTCCAGGTGCCAGCGAGAGAGGGGCGTCAGCCCCCTCGAAGTGAAGATCTGCTCGGCCAGCGCCACGAACTCCTCGCGGGTGAGCCCCTCGGAGATCGCCCGGCCGACGAGCATCTGCAGGTCGGCGAGCACCGCGGCGTCCTCCACGCCGGCCACGGTGAAGGCCAGCCGGCGGGCGCCATCGGTCAGCGCCTCGAACTCCTCGCGCGGGATGCCCAGCACGCGGGCCCAGTAGTCGAGCGCGGAGCCCGGGGTGGTCGCGCCGCCGGGCGGCGGGGCGGCGAACCGGATCGTCCGCTCGCCGAGCTCCTCCTGGAGCTGGCGCAGCGCCAGGCCGCAGCCGTGGATGATCGAGGCCTCGATCGCCTCCGCGTGCGCCACGGCCGAGGTGCGCTCGACCACCGTCTGGAGCAGCAGCCCGGCCTCGTGCGCGCCCTCGCCGTAGGCCTCGCCGAGCGCGGCGAGCATCGCCTGGTAGTGGGCGATGGAGGGCTCGACGAGCGAGGCGGCGAGCTCGGTGAGCTCCCGGTCGCGCGCCGCGGCGGCCTCCTCGATCTCGGCGATCTCCGCCGGGTCGAAGGCGGGCGGCGCGGGCTCCGGGTCGGGCTCGGTCTCTGGCTCGGCGGCGAGCGCCACGTCGGGCACGGCGGCGGCGGTGGCCTCCTCGGCTTCCGGCGCCTCTTCCGGCTCCTCGGCCGGCTCTTCGTCGGGGTCGTCTTCCGGCTCTTCCTCGGGCTCCGGGGCCTGCGGCGCGGGCGGCGGCTGCGGGGGCGGCGGCGGGGCGGGCTTCTCTTTGCTCACCGTCTCCTCGCCCGGGCCGGGCTCGCTGACCTGGTGGACGAGGTAGAGCTCGCGCTTCGAGACCGGGAGGCCCAGCTCGAGGACGGAGGCCATCCCCTTCTGCCGGAGCTCGCGGTCGGTCCCGGCCATGGTGTCGATCAGCACCCGCGGCACCGGCGCCTCGGGGCCGAAGTTCACGGCCACGAGGGGGCGTAGGAGGTTGTCGCGCAGGTGGGCGGCGAGCTCGCGGGCGTCGAGCTCGACTTTCTCCAGCCGCACTTCGTTGCTCACCTGCGCCTTGGCGAAGCTGCCGGGGCCCTTGGCGGCGCCCGAGGTGTCCACCTCGCCGAGGAAGGCGAGCGCCTGGGAGCGGGTGAGCAGGCCGATGAAGCTCTCGTAGCTCGCCGAGCCGCTGCGGGTGGCCTCGAGGAGCTCTACCGCCATCCCCTCGGGGATGACGATGCCGTACTCCGACTGCATCGCCTCGATCGCCCCGAGGAGCTGGGTCTGGTCGGCGGCGTTCATCTTCTCGGCGTCGGTGCCGCCGGAGCGGTGGCGGTACTTGCCGATGGCCGTCGGCTGCGCCCACTTGTCGAGGAAGACGGCGAAGAACTTGAGGCCGTTCTTTTTGAGCCACCACGCCCAGTAGACCTCGTCGAGCAAGGCCGCTCCCCAGGCGTTGTCCTTCGTCCCGTGGCGCATGACGAGGAACTTTCCGGCCGGCGCGGCGACCGGCTCGGCGCTCTTCGGGCGGCGGACGTGGAGCACGCCATCGCGGAAGAGGAACCGCCACATCGGCCGGTCGATCAGGTTCACGGGCACCCATGCGCCGGCGAGCGGGCCGCGGGAGAGGCGCTCCCAGAACATCTCCTCGAAGGCGATCCCCTTGGCGATCGCGTCGAGCTGGTGGCTGAGGTTGACCGCGAAGGAGGGCACCAGGGTGAGCGCCTGGTGGCAGAAGTCGGCCGTGTCCTTGGCCTCCGGGCTGGCGTCTGTCGGGACGATCAACCTCGGGAGGGCGAGCACCGCGTCCTTTCGCTTCCGGTGGAAGCCGGCGAGGTCGAGGTCGGAGCCGAGCATCCGGTCGTAGATCTCGCCCAGGCGGTCGGTCGCCTCGGACTTCTCGCGCACGATCTTCGACGGGTGCTCGTCCTCCCGGAGGTAGCTGTTCGACTTGAAGGTGGTCTCGGCGAGCTCTTCGCTGGCGAGCTCGCGGGCGAAGCTCCGGTCGATGCGCGGAACGGGGAGGACGGTCAAGGGCGTCGGCGCGGGCATGGTCTACCTCCTCGACTGCATCAGGGCATCGGCGCGGTCGGCGCTGCGGCGCGCGCGGGCGGACGAGATCTCGGAGCGGACGGCGACGAACCGGTCGCGCACGTCGGGCCGGCGGTGGAGGGTCTCGTAGACGGT
>Ga0209506_1001980_pt1 | contig 19426 bp, 18 predicted proteins | sample AD_JPNHG2_MetaG_FD_184409 | JGI IMG/M metagenome (GOLD analysis project Ga0209506, IMG submission 184409) | Active sludge microbial communities of municipal wastewater-treating anaerobic digesters from Japan - AD_JPNHG2_MetaG (SPAdes) (version 2) | ecosystem: Engineered > Bioreactor > Anaerobic...
TTTGAATTGGTCCAACAATCGGCAACGAAAGAAGAAGTTGTTGCCAAAAAGCTTTTCCTTCTGGTGTTTTAATATACCTTACGAAAAGAAAAATAGCAATGATTAGAAAAACAATAATCGCCACTCCCCAGTTGAGCAAAAAGTCACCAACGCCCATCAGCGCTCTAGTGATAAATGGTAATTGACTACCAGACTCTGTAAAAATTCCTTTTAATTGAGGAATAACAACCGTAACTACCAATATCATTACGGCCAAAAACACTACAATAATAAAAGCAGGATAAATCATGGCATTTCTTAATTTTGTTTTTAAATTGTTATCTTTTTCTAAGTAATCCGCAAGGTAATTCAACGTCTCTTCAAGACGACCGGATAATTCAGCAGAACGAACCATATTTACAAAAAAATCAGAAAATACCTTCGGGTGCTTTGCTAATGCTTGAGAAAAATACATTCCTCCTTCCACATCAGTAAAAACATCAAAAATAGCATCTTTAAGCAAGGGGTCTGTCACTTGATTATAAAGAGCTTTCAACGAATCAACCAATTGAACTTTTGCTGAAAGTAAAACACTCAACTGACGGGTAAAAATCATTAGATCTTTCGTTTTGACGCGTTGAAACAATTGAAGCAACCCATCCAAAAAACCTTTCTTTTCTAAAGACTCTAAAGAAAGAACATATATTTTATTATCCTGTAAAATTTTAATAGCCAAATCACGATTGCCGGCTTCAACGACACCGCTTTGAATTTCCCCTAGATCATTTCTACCTGTATAACGAAACTTTGCCATAAATTTGATTAACGAGCTAAAAGATTGGCTAATTCTGCCGGATTTAATGAATATGATTCGGCAGTTTCTAAAGAAATTTCACTTTGTTTAACTAAGTTGGCCAATGAACGATTCAATGAAATCATGCGTTCTTGAATGCTTGTTTCAATAACCAAATCAATTTGATAAATTTTATCTTCCCGAATTAAATTACGAATAGCTGAATTGGTAAGCATCACCTCGCAAGCAGGAATTCTACCGCCATTTAATCGCGGTACTAAACGTTGAGAAATAATTCCAACTAGTGTTGCCGCTAGTTGAGTTCTAATCTGCGATTGCTGGGAAGCAGGAAAACTATCAATAATGCGATCGATCGTTTGGGAAGCAGAATTGGTATGCAAAGTAGAAAAAACAAGATGCCCTGTTTCGGCAGCGGTTATCGCTGTTTGAATCGTTTCAGGGTCTCGCATTTCGCCAACCATAATAACATCTGGATCTTGTCTCAAAACAGAACGCAACCCACGATGAAAACTTAATGTATCTGATAAAACCTCTCTTTGATCAATAATTGAACGATCTTGAACAAAAACGTATTCAATAGGATCTTCAATGGTAATAATGTGGGCTGTTCGTTCGTGATTAATTTCATCAAGAATGGCCGCTAGCGTTGTTGATTTACCATGACCCGCCGGTCCTACTGCTAAAATAAAACCTTGAGTATATTTTGCAAAATCATGTAAAATGGGTGGCAAATTTAATTCCTCAATTGTTCTAATTTTATAAGGAATAAATCTTAACGCGGCCGCCATATTTCCCCTTTGAAAATAAACATTTACTCGAAAACGCGCTTTATCTGATAAAGTGTAAGAAAAATCTATTTCTCGATTCTTCAAAAATTCTTCCTTTCGACCAGGCGGTACCAAAGCATCAATTAATCCTTCAACTACTTCTTTAGTAAAAACTTCTTCCTTGGCAATAGAAACCAAACGTCCGTCAATTCTTAATGTTGGTTTTCGACCAACTGAAAAATGCAAATCAGACGCATTTTGTTGCGCTGTTAAAGTTAATAGATTTTCCATTTTTTCTTTATAAAAAACATCAGCCATAGAATTTTAAATTACACTTACTTTAAACCTTGTTCCCTTTCCATTGTTTCCTTTAAAACTTCATCAATGGAAATTAATCCTTCAAGCGCCTTAATAATGCCATCCTGGCGCAAAGTAACCATTCCTTGTTTTTCTGCTTCTTGTTGCAAATTAGCTGCCGATGGATCTTTTAAAACAATCTCTTCAAGTGATGGCGTCATCTTGAGAACTTCGAAGAGGGGCATTCTTCCTTTTATTCCTTTATAATTACACTCCTTGCAACCCTGAGGCAAATAAATTTCATATTTATCTTTTTGATACTTTTCCCTCAATTCTTTTGGCAATGCAGCTATGGATTTTTCAATTTCCTCTTTCAAACTACCAGTTGCTTCAACTTTTTGTTTACAATGGTCGCAAAGTCGCCCCACCAAACGTTGAGCCATCATTAAAATCAAAGAGGCTGGTAAAAGATATGGCTCAATTTTCATATCAATCAAACGCGGAATTACTCCTATCGCATTATTAGTATGAAGAGTGGAAAGAACTAAATGACCGGTCAAGGCAGCATGAACGGCTAAGGCTGCGGTTTCATTATCTCGAATTTCTCCCACCATAATAATATCAGGATCTTGACGAACGATCTGCCTTAACCCAGAGGCAAAATCATACCCTATTTCTGGTTTAACCTGAGATTGATTTAATCCTTCAATAAAATATTCCACTGGATCTTCAAGGCTTACAATATTCACCGCTTCTTTATTTAATCCTTGAAGAATGGCATAAAGCGTAGTTGTTTTCCCTGACCCTGTTGGACCGGTGGCTAAAATCATTCCAAATGGTTTCGCAATAGCTTCTTCAATCAAAATTTTATGATATGCTCTCACTCCTAAATCATCAATGGTTTTTAAGCCGACATACGGATTAAGAACACGTATTGCTACTTTTTCACCCAAAGCCGTCGGAAAGGTCGCTACACGAAAATCAATTTCTTTATTATCCAAAATAGTTCTAAAACGTCCATCTTGAGGAATTCTAGTTTCGTCAATTTTTAAATCAGAAAGAATTTTAATACGAGCAACAATCGCTGGTTGCAATTCTAAAGGCAGAGACAGCACTTCCTTCAACTCACCATCTAATCGGAAACGAATGCGTAATTTATTTCTCATAGGCTCAATGTGAATATCGGAAGAATTGGACTCAACCGCTTCTTCTAGTACAGTGGAAACAATTTTAATAATCGGCGCCTCTTCAGCAATTATACCGCTTGCTTCATCAATCCGTACTACGCGCTGCTGATAGAGCTGATGAGATGGCTTACTTTGTCTTTTAAAAATCTCTACGCTATCTTGAATTTCTTTTAAACGCGTAGCGAATGATCGATAATTCTTCCAGATATTTTCCAAATCTGATTTAGTAACCAAGTAAATTGCAATATTAAGCTTGCGCTGTTTAGCAATGAATTTCAAAATATCCTGGGCTTGTTGATCGTCAGGGAAAAGCATCCCAACGTGCAAAGTATCTCCCTCTTTTTTAAAAGCCACCATTTGATGAGTACGCGCTACCTCTTCTGGAATAATATTTAAAACTTCATTAGGGATAATGTCTTCTTTGGTAAAATATTTTGTTGGAATTTTATAGTATTCGCTTTTAATCTTTGCTATTTCATTTTGAGAAACAAGATTTCTCTCGTAAATAATTTCTTCTACTGATTGATTAAGCGTCTGACTGTCCTTAAGAAGTTTATCGGCTGTGGCCTGATCAATTTTATTGTTTTTAACTAAAAGTTCTAATAAGGTTTTGTTTGGGATCATTTTATTATTAATTAATTTTAATAAGGAATGAATGGGTTTGGACGACCAAGCGTTGGCACTTCAACTGGTTCAGCATAAGCACGCAATGATTGAAAAATAGGATTATTTAAAATATCTTCTGGCGTCAATTTAAGAGAGCTTAACCCTCCGGTGACATCGGTAGAAGTGGAACGGCTTACCGAAGGAGCTAATGTAGTCTTTGCCACAGGAGACGAACCAACTTCTTCAACGGCTGTATTAGTAACAGGGGTCATGGTGGGCGTTTCTGAAGTTGCTAATTTTTCGGGGGCGAAAAACACGAAATACACTACCACAATAGCAACAAGCAAAATTGCAATGATAATATAAATAAAGATATTAGTTTTTGATTTTTGTTCTATAGTTTCCATATTAATTATGATTAATTATGGTTGATAATACAAATTTAAAGCAACGCTAAAGTTAAAAAAGTTGAAACCCGCACCACTCCCCCTCTCTGTTGGTGTAGTTTTAACTCCAGAAAAAGAAATATTAGTTATATCCATCAAGCGGATATTCGTCTCAACGGCTTCTAACCAGGTTTTAAATGATTCATATGTTCCGTTAAGAGATAGTGTCAGAGCCACCTGCTGTGGTGATTTTAGCAAACTTTGAGAAGACGCACTCGATGTCTTGCTAGACGCAGTAGTAGCGCTAGAAATTTTTTGCAACGCAATACTTTGAATGCTCAACCCGCTATCTTCTGAAATTTTATTCAATTGAACTATTGCATTGTATAGCTCTTCGCTTCGAGGCATAGTTAATGAAATCATTTGATTGACATCTGTCAGATTTTTATACTGATCTACAATGCTTTTTGCTAATCGAACCGCTTCTGCCTGTTTTTGATATTCGGCTTTCGCCAAAGCAAGATTTTTATTATCTTTTAAAACCTGATCAAACATTGGCCAAGTCATTGTAAAAAAGACAATTGCCGCTCCGATAAAAAGAGCCAAAATAATAATAATACTAATAGTTCTTTTTTCCGATTCTTTCATAATTTATTTGTGAATAAAAGTTGGATTAAAATTAATCTCGACTCCAAATTGCACGTTGTCTGCTGCATTTTTGATATCACTCACTGTAATTTTGACGAAATCTGTTGTTTTTTGCAAAGCTAAAAGTTGTTGTGCTAAAACATTTAAATCACGCGCATATCCTTCTAACTTAATTATTGAAGTTTTATTTTCATAAGAAAAAGTAGTAAAAGTCACTTGAGGATGAGTAATGAGCTCTAAACGAGAAAAGATATTAGATGGATACAAATGATTTGCTAATAAAGCTCTCAGGTTTATCAATTGGGAATAAAAGGTCAATACTTCATTTCGATCTTCAACGGGTATTTCTTTCGCCAAATCTTTAATTTTACCATTAATATCGGCTATGTTTTTTGTTATATAATTATCGTAAAACACGCCTACAAAATATAAAGCAAAGACCACAACAAAAATAATTACTGCAACAGTAATTAAATTAGTCATCCATCCTGTTGTCTTTTTTCTATTTAATGGTTCTATTGCTTGAAAGTCTGCCATATTATTTCTTTTATTATAACCTTTATATTTAAAATCTCCAAACGCAAAATCCCTCTTCTAATTTTATTATAATCCTTTTATCAAAACTATTCCAGACCTTTCATTGCTACACCAGTTGCTATACTTAAAAATGGAGCTACATCTCTTAAAAGCGGCTCTAAAAATTGTTGATATTTTATCTGTTTAAATGGCCATGCTTTTTCTACCGGCAAATTCAAAAATTCAGTAAAATACTCGGTTAATCCGGGCATATTAGCCGTTCCGCCTGTAAGAATAACTTTTTCTATTTGACGATTATTTTTTTCGCGATAAATATCAATCATTCTTAAAATTTCATTCCCAAAATTATCCACAATTGGCATCAATACATTAACAACGCCCATTTCTTCTGGATTAACTTTAAATCCTTTAATTTTTTTAAATTCTTCTGCTCGTTCTTGAGTAACGCCTAAACTTTGACTAATAATATGAGTGATTTCGGCGCCTCCGATGTTTAAACTTTCAAAATTAACCAGGAAGGCATTATCTATCACGAAAAGGTTTGTAACTTGAGTGCCAATATCAACTATTAACGTTGGCGTCTTATCTTCCGCTACAAGTGTCCGGGCTAAAGAAAATCCTTCAATTTCCCAACCCATCAGATTTAATTCGAGCGCTTGAGCAATTTGTTGATATTTTTGAATCAACTCCTTTGGCGTTGCTACTAAAACAATTCTGCTTTTTTCTTTTACGCCGTCCACAATTTTTGCTATCACCATCCAATTAATTTCTAATTCCTCCAGCGGTACTGGAATATATTTTTTAGCCTCAAAAGGAACTGCCTGAACAATTTCTTTATTATTAGTAAATGGTAAATCGAAATTAGTAATAAAGCTGGAAAACACAGGCAATGAAAAAAAGACTCTTTTTGTTTTAGGTTTGAATGCTGAAAATAATTGCTTTAATAATTCCGTTGTTATTTCTTCAACAAGTTTAAAATAATTCGTTTGAATAGCAGCGTTACTGCGCTCCAAATAACCATAAGTTTCTAAAATACCGTAATTCTCCAAAATTATATTATTCAGCGTTCCAGAAAGCTCCACTGCTTTTATATTAGTTGTTCCAATATCAATTCCTAAAGTACGCATAAGATTTATTTCTAGAATTAATTTTCTCTTTCATTATATTATAATGTAAAACATAGTCGGAAGCAACAAGTAATACTTATCCACAATGAATAAAATAATCAAAATCAAAAATTTAATCTATGACTGTCTTTTCCCAATTTTTTGTTTAAATTGCGGCACTTTTATTAAAAACGAGAATGGCCTCTATCTTTGTGAAACTTGCTTAAAAACCATTCCCCTATACTCATCATTATTCTGCCCTATTTGCCTTAAAAGAATTGGCCAATTCAAAAAATGTTCCCATTCCAATAATTATTCCCCTCTGGATTTTCTGGCTTCAGCTACTGACTATGAAAATCCTCTCATTCAAAAACTCATTCATCTTTACAAATATCAGTTTGTTAAAGATATTCGCTACACGCTTGGCAACATCGTCATTAACTACTGGGAGAAAATATGGCCTGACATAAAAAAACAATTTTCCGGAGCAATCGTCATCGCTATTCCTCTTTCGCGTCAACGCTTTAAAGAACGCGGATTTAATCAAAGCGAAGAAATAGCTAAAATATTTGCTAACTATTTTCAGTTAGAAATAAATAGTGAAATTTTAATACGCCAAAAAAATACATCTCCCCAAGCAAAGCTTGATAATTATGAAGAACGCCATTTAAATCTTAAAAACGCTTTTGAGGTTAAAGATAAAAATTACTTAAAAAATAGAAACGTCATCCTTGTGGATGACGTCTTTACCTCTGGCGCTACTATGCAAGAAGCTGCTCGAGTTTTAAAACAAAATGGCTCTAAAAAAATCATTGGCCTAACAGTGGCTAAATCAAGAAAATAGGCGTAGCGGACGGGATAATGAAAATTTTCTTTAAAAATTTTCATTATCCCTTAAACTCTATCTTTATCGCCTTAATCTCTCAACTTATTTATAATACATCTTTGGCAGAAAACGTAAGTCTAAATAATCTAATTTTTGCAAATCAAATTCTATTTCTAATAAACGAGGCAAAATATTCGCTGTCTCTTTTAATTTCTCTTGAGAAACTAACAATTTAAATCCGTTTTCAAAAAAATAAACCACATCATGATCATCAATTTCTATTTCATTCAATATTAATTGATGGCTCATCAAAATGTCTTTTATTTTTATCACAGGCGAAAAATCATCGGAAATAATTTTATCACCTAAGTGATAAATTCGATTAGTAATATCTTGCATCGCAATAAGAGAATGATCGAAACTAACATCTTCTTCGGCTAAGGCAAATGCAATACCGTTTTGATCAAAATATAAACAATTTCCGTAATTTTTAGTCACCCAATCAGAACAAAGAATTCCTATTTTCTGTCTCTCTCGTGCTTCAATTTTGAGCATTTGAGCAATATAAATTTTCTGACACTCAACAGAATCCAAGGCCACAAAAGAATCTTCAATGGCTTGACAATCAGCTTGAGTAAAGAGAATGAGATTGGCCGGAACAGTTATGAGATTAAACAACTTTTGATTCTTAAACTGCTCGGCTGCTTTCTGAAAAATATCACTCATTTTAACAAAGTGAGTGGAATTAATGGCTATGCTGTTAATTTGAAAAAGAGGGGAAAAAAACAATACCCCACCAACACAACCAATGAAAATAAGAATAATAATGATAACAAAAATAACTTGCCTTTTTTGTCTTTTTTTTTGAATCTGCCTTAATTTATAAGATGTAAGTCGATAAGGCATAACATAAATATGAATTAAAGATATTGTTCTAAAATCTCAGGGATCTTAATTGAACCATCCGCTTGTTGATAATTCTCTATAATTGCAACAAGGATTCTGCCGATGGCAAACGCTGTTCCATTAAGAGTATGCACGAATTGCAAACCATTTTTGGATCGATAACGAATATTTAATCGCCGAGATTGAAAGTCTGTGCAATTGCTGCACGAATGGGTTTCAGCATACCGATTCTGACTCGGCAACCACGCTTCAATATCAAAAGATTTAGCCGAAGGATTTGATAAATCGCCAGTGCACAATTGAATAACGCGATAGGGCAATCCCAATTTTTGCATCAGCTCCTCTTCAATGGCTAAAATAAGTTGATGCTCTTCCTCGGATTGTTCTGGCTTGCAAAAAATAAACATTTCTAATTTTTCAAAATAATGGACGCGCCAAATACCCTTTGTATCTTTTCCGTAAGAACCAGCCTCTCTTCTAAAACATGGCGAAAAAGCGATGTAGCGCAAAGGCAACTCTTTTTCTTCTAAAATTTCATCCATATGCATCGGACCTACTGCTTGTTCGGCTGTACCAATCAAAAATAAATCATCTTGAGGAAAATAATAACGTTCCGCCAAATCTTTTTCGCTATCAATATAACCCATCCCTTTCATGGCCTTTGAAGAAATAAAAGCAGGTGGAACTATTGGTACAAATCCTTTTTCTCTAAGAAAATTCATTACCCACCTTACCAACGCATATTCCAAAAGCACTGCCTCATTTTTTAAATATCCAAAACGCGTTCCCGCTACCTTAGCAGCTCTTTTCGTATCAATCCACTTGTCTTCTGTTAACGTTAAATAGTCTTGAGGTTCAAATTTAAATTTTGGCTTTTTCCCCACTTCTCGCAATACCTTATTTTCACTCTCATCTTTTCCTAATGGAACATCTTCCAGTGGCAAATTAGGAATCTGATAAAGTAATTTATCTAATTCATTTTCTATTGGCGTTAACTCCTTTTCTAAATCTTTAATACGCTGTTTGGTAGCCCGCGCTTGCTCTAAATGATCTTGACTAAATTTATCATTTTGTGACAACTCATTTAAATGAGCTCGCAAAAATTCCACTTCTGCTAGACTGCTACGATATTCTTTGTCAAGTGATAAAATTTTATCAATAATTTCAACATTACAATTTTTCTTTGCAATTCCTTCTTTGTATAATTGCGGGTTTTCTCTAATTTTTTTTAATAAATCTGTAAGCATATTTTTTATTTATTTTTCATAAACGGGAAAAAAATGACCTCTTTAATAGATGGCGCATTGGTTAAAAGCATAACCAATCGATCAATGCCAATGCCAACGCCTGCCGTGGGTGGCATTCCATATTCCAATGCTTCTATAAAATCTTTATCATAGGGCGACGCTTCTTTATCGCCTGCCTTTCTTCGTTGCTCTTGTTTTTTAAAACGTTCCGCTTGTTCTAATGGATCATTTAATTCTGAATAACCATTAACCAATTCGATTCCACCAACAACCAACTGAAATCTTTCTGTTTCATTCGGATTGTCTTTGCTCAATTTGGCCAATGGCGATAAAACGATGGGATGATGAGTAACAAAAGTGGGCTGAGTTAGTTTTTCTAAACAAACTTTTTTATAAACTTCATCCATCAAACCCCACTCATCCATCTTTTTTATTTCTTCTGTTATTGTTACTCCTTGAGTTTGAAGAAATGCTCTCCATGTTTGGCTTTTTGTCGCCAACGGTTTTAGATTTGTTTCTTCTTCAATTAAATCTAAAAATTTCTTACGCGGCCATGGTGGAGTAAAATTAATTAACTGGCCATTTAAATTAATAAGCATCGGATCTTCTGTTTGAGGCAAGGCGTTTTTGAGAATATAAACAAAAAGTCGTTCAATAAAATCCATCATATCTTCATAATCAGCATAAGCCCAATAAAGCTCCATCATTGTAAATTCGGGATTATGAGTTTTATCAATACCCTCGTTGCGAAAATTCTTACCAATTTCAAAAATCTTTTCAAAGCCACCAACAATTAAACGTTTTAAATATAATTCTGGCGCGATACGAAGATAAAGTGGCATATTCAAAATATTAAGTTTTGTTTTGAAAGGGCGTGCGGTCGCTCCACCGGCCAATGTTTGTAAAATAGGCGTTTCCACCTCCATAAAACCTTCCTTATCAAAAAAACTTCTCATTGCTTTAATAATTTTCGAGCGAGTTTCAAACCGTTTTCTTACTTCCTCATTTAAAATTAAATCAAGATAGCGACGCCGAAAACGTTCTTCGGTGTCTTTTAAGCCATACCACTCTGAAGGAATAGGTTTTAAGCTTTTTGCTAAAAGGCGCCACTCTTGAACCAATAAACTTTTTTCCCCTCTTTCCGTTTTGAAAGGAAAGCCTCTAACTTCAATGAAATCGCTCACGTCTAAGTATTGACTGAGGGATTCGAAATTTTTTGTTTCTTCTTTTTTAAAAACCATCTGCAAATGCCCGCTGGCATCACGCAAATCAGCAAATGCTATTCCGCCATGAAAACGAATGCTCATTATTCTTCCTCCTGTCCAAATTTTCTTTTTTGCAATACTCCAAGAATAAAAATTGTTCAAAATTTTACCAATGGGTTGATTACGAAAACAATGACTCGGATAAACTTCCATGCCTTGTTTTTTTAATTCTTTTATTTTTGCAATTCTTATTTTTTTAACTTGATCAGCTGTTGACATAATTTTAATCAATAGAAATGATTCTGTATTGTTTGATAATCTGATTGGGGCTTTGAATTTTAACCCAATCCCCTTCTTTTTTATCCATCAATACCATTCCCAATGGCGATTTATAAGAAATAAGGTTTTTAAATGGATCGCTTTCTTCTGGGCCAACAATTTGATATTCAAAAATTTGTCCTTTTTCATCTTGAATTTTCACTTTAGCGCCTATATAAACTCTATCATTTTTTTGTGATTTTTCAATAATTTCGCAGTGAGCAAGAATATTTTCTAATTCATCAATTCGACGATCGTTTTTTTCTTTTGCGTCTTTGGCCTCTGTATAAGCGGCATTTTCAGATAAATCTCCAAGATCTTTAGCGTGCTTTAAATCAGCGGCTATTTTTTGTCTAATAATTGTTTTCCGCTCTTCAAGTTCACGACATAACTCTTCATATTTTTCTTTGCTTAAATAAACTGGGGGCATATTATTAATTAAATATTAAATCTAAAAGTAATAAACGACTGGAGATGAAGCGGCGCGGTGGCGATTTTCTTTAGAAAATCGCCACCGCGCATCATCCAAAAATAAAATCTAATGGCTGAATCCCGCGGCTTTAAAATTAATCATTATTCTAATAGCATCGTCAAAATAATTTTATAATTTTTAATGCGTTAAAAAAATTATTTGCGGTTAGATTTAGATTAGAATATCAATCAAGACGTTAATTATTTAAAACCTCTATTTTTATAATACCACATTAAAATATCTTTTGCCACTGGGATAGCATTTAAAGAACCTTCTGGCACATCTTCAATTAAAATTAAAACGGAGATCTGTGGGTCGTCATACGGAGCAAAAGCATAAAACAAGGCATTGGTTTTTGTATTGCCTGATGTTTGAGCACTGCCGCTTTTTCCTCCAATGCTAAATGGTAAATCTATAAGAGTATGCGCCGTACCTAAAGGACTCGTAACCGTTTTTCGCATTCCTTCTTTAACAATCTCTATGTTTTTTGGATCTAAAAAATTATCTTTTGCTACTTGTATTTCGTTTTGAAAAATTGTCCGTTGATTATTATCAGCAATGTGATCTAAAAGATGCGGCCGCAAAATTTTTCCACCGTTAACCATAACATTTAAGCTTGTTATTAATCTTATCGGCGTTGTTAATAAATCGCCCTGACCAATAGAAACATTGTAGGTGTCACCAATGCGCCAAGGATTTTTACTCTTTTCATCAGGAATATTGCTAACTTTTTCTGCTGGTAAATCAATACCGGTTACTAGATTAAACTGAAATTTTTCTAAATAATTTCTAATTCGCTCAATACCCAACCCAACAAAATTTTCATAACCACCACCAATAATATAAAAATAAACGTTGCTGGATCGAGCAATTGCATCTTGCATGTTTACAACACCATTATTACGCCAATCAACAAAAATAGATGGCCGATCAGGAAAATAAGGATTAGGAATAGTAATATAGCCGTGCGTTTCTATTTTTTTAAAAGGATCGATGATGTTTTCTTCTAAAGCAGCAATGGCGATGATTGGTTTGATTGTTGAACCTGGATTATAAAGACCAGAAACCGTTCGATTAAAAAGAGGAGTAACTTTTGAATTGATTAATGTTTCAAATTCTTTCTGGGTAATACCCTTTGACAAACTATTGATATCATAACCTGGGTAGCTAACTAATGAAAGGATTTCTCCACTCTGCGGGTCAGAAACAATTACTACGCCGCCTCTTTCTTTCCCTAAATTATCAATCTGTCGAGCAAGAGTTTTATAGCTGTATTCTTGGAGATCGGCATCAATCGTTAAATAAAGATTATTACCCGCCACCGGCTCTTTAACGACGCTCTGCCCTAAAATTTCCATATAAGCATTTCTTAGTACTTTAATTTCTCCGTCTTGACCGCGTAAATTATCTTCATAAAAAGATTCGAGACCAGCTTTGCCAATTTTCACAAAATTACTATAAAGTGGATTTTTCTGAATATCTTCAGCCGATACGCGACCCACATAACCTAAAATATGACTAAAAGCAAGTGGTGAAGTATATTGGCGTAAGTTTTGCCTAATAACTTGAACTGCTGGATAACCAGCAAAATAGCTTTCCCATCTAATGGCCTCTTCACGACTTAAATTGCTTTGTAAAATGATACTCTCTAAGGGGTTATCTTCTTCTAAATTTTCTTTATTAATAGCCGCTGCAATTTCTGATTTTTCTTCAATTTTTTTTAACACCCTTTCTCTTTCTGTTTTATCAACAGGTAAATACGCAGGGAAAAACACTAAATCAAATACTTCTTGATTGTAAACCAAAACCCTATTATGATTGTCAAAAATCAAACCTCGATCAGCAATAATAGGAATAGATTTTAAAGCATTTTTTTGGGCAATTTGTTGATATTCATCACCTTTCGCAAAATTTAAATAACCAACTAAGCCCAAGGCAAAAATTAAAAGAAAAATTCCAAACAAAAAAATCGAATTTAACCCCCATTTCCCAATAGAAACTTCTAAATGACTAAGTTCCTCTTCTTTCAATTTAGAAACTGCTTCTTTATTAAATAAAATTTCTTCTACTTCTAAAAAATCGCTTTCTCTTTTTACTTTTTTATTCTTCTTAAAGTTTAATTTCATTATTTTTTAAATAAATGGCTTATTTGAGTAAAACCTTCACCAATTAAAGCAAAAATAAAAGCTCCTCCACCATTAAGTAATATTTCCGCAACATGCCTCAAACTTAAAAAGTAATAGAAAAAGTTTGCATGAAAAAGAAAATAACTCAACAGTACATAAAAAAAATTGAAAAATATTGTTCCAATGGCACCAAAGAAAAAAATCAGCAACATATTTTTTTTAACCAAATATTTTTTACTCCACAAATGCAGAATTATTATTGTAACCAGAAAACTTATTAAAGAAATAAAATTAAAAGTTCCGCTAAAATCATAAATCAGACCTCCCACAACAGCACCCAAGACCACCATTCCAAAATGAGGATTAAAAATATTAGCTAATAATCCTATAAGAACTAGGTTTAATTTTACTCCTCCAATAGGATATTGATTAATAATCGTTATTTGTAAAATGGCCAAAAGGCCTATAAACAAAAGGAAAATAATAACGTGCAAAATTTGTTTTATTTTTTTCATTATTACTGAACGATGACTAAGACTTGGTAAATGCTTGTCCAATCTAAAGCCGGAGTAATTTTAATTTCCTGAAAAATTTCTCCTTCGGGTTTGTTAATTTCAGTTACATCTCCAATGTACAAACCTCGAATAAATTTATTATCCAAACCTGAAGTGTAAACCTGTTCATTTAAAGCAATTTCTTCTTTCGTCGGTACCAAATCTAAAAAAGGAGGCAAAAAACCGTTGCCAGTAAAAAGGGCTTCGGTTCGGCCTTCACCAACAAAAACTGCGGCTCTAAATTCACTATCCGTGATAGCTCGAACTGTGCTAGAATTTTTCCGCACATCAATAATTTCTCCTATTAAAGTTTTTCCTCCCCAAACAACACTCTGCCCCATCTTAATTCCATCTTCCTCTCCCACGTCAATCACAAAAGTCTGAGAGAAATTCAAAGGCGATCGACCAATAACATTAGCTAAAAGAAAATTAATATCTTGCGATTGGTGAATTTTTAATGCCTCTCGCAATAATTCATTCTCTGACTTTAAATTATGATAATCAATTAACAACGACTTCAAAGCTCGGTTTTGAAAAACCAAAACATTATTTTCCTCTTGAATTTCCTTAAAATAAATCAAACCTCTGACCCAATTATCAATATCCTGAACAGCACGTAAAAGAATAGTACGAGCTCTTGCGGTAAAAGTTTTATCTCCGTTATTACTATCTTCTTCATTATCAGCTAAAGCCAATACTGGCCTCATAAAACTTCCCAGAAAAGCAATAATTAACAAAATTACAATAAGATTATTCGTTCTCTTTGTGCTCATAAATAAGGATGTTTTTATACTGTTCTAAATTTTCCACGATAATCCCCAATCCTCGCACCGTCGCCGTTAAAGGATCATCAACGCTTTTTACCGGCATCATGCAATAATTTTCGATCAAACGATCAAGATTGTGTAATAAACTTCCTCCACCCGACAACCAAATGTTTTTTATAGAAATATCAGCCACTAATTCCGGTGGTGTTTCCTCAATGGTAGACCGAATCGCTTCCACTAAAACTTTCAGGGATTTATCCAAAGCCCTTGCAACTTCTTCGCTTGTTAGAGTAACTTCTTTCGGTAAGCCAGTGGTTAAATCTCTTCCTCTGACAACTGTTTCTAATTTTTCCATTCCATTAATTTTAGCTGATCCAATTTCCAACTTTACACGTTCTGCACTCACTTCTCCAATTAATAAACGATATTCGTCCTTAACATATCTTATAATGTCTTCATTAAATTTTTGACCAGCAATTTTTAAGTTTTTATAACGAACAATACCGCCAAGGGAAATAACAACGATATCCGTTGTCCCTCCGCCAATATCTACTAAAATATTGCCCGATGGTTCAAAAATAGGAATATGACTACCGATCGCCGCCGCTAAAGCTTGCTCCACCAAATAAACCTCGCCTGCCCCGGCATTTAATGCTGCGTCTTCCACTGCCTTTTTTTCCACTTCAGTAATTCCACAAGGAATACCAATAACCACCCGCGGCCGATAGGGTAAAATTCCTAATTTGGATTTTTGGAATTTACGATAAAAATAACGCAGCATTTCTTCTGACAACTCAAAATCAGAAATGACTCCATTGGTCAATGGCTGAACTGCTACAATATGAGGAGGCGTACGTCCAATCATCGCTTGCGCTTCACGTCCAATAGCTAAAATCTCATTCGTTTTTTGATTATAGGCTACGACCGACGGCTCATTAATAACAACTCCTTGTTTCTCCAAATAAACAAGAGAATTGGCTGTGCCCAAGTCAATTCCCAATCCTGGCGACATTTTTGCTAATAATTTTTTAAACATAATTATTGATTAATATTTTTAAAATAGTTTCCGACCGCCGATATTTTTAATAATTCGCTTTCCCCTGAATTTCGACTTTTTATTTCTACTAATTCCTTTTGCAAATTTTTAGCAGTTATTATTATTTGATAAGGAATTCCGATAGCATCAGCCTCCGCAATTTTCTCTCCACCTGTAAACTCAACTCGATCATCATATAAAACCTCAACGCCCTTTCGAGTCAACTGCTGATATAATTTATCTGCTTGCTTTTTTATTTTAACATCAATTTTCGGATCCGTCTCGTTTATTTTTATTAAATGAATGAGAAATGGAGCTACAGAAACAGGCCATACCAAACCCTTTTCATCATGATAAATCTCGGCAATTGATCCCATCAATCGGCTTAAGCCAATGCCATAGCAGCCCATTAGAATTGGTTTTTTCTCGCCATCACGATCAACAAAATACGCCCCTGTGTTTTCACTAAATTTTGTTCCAAGTTTAAAAATATTTCCCAGTTCCACCGTTTTTTCTTCTTTAAGTAAACCGCCGCAACGAGGACATTGATCTCTTCCTTCTGCTTCTTTCAATTGCTTGTTTTGAGCAAAATCGCATAATTCACAAAAAACCGTCGTCTCTTCTCCTGCTTCTGTTTTTAACATAAATTCATGAACATTCTCATCAGTAAAATTACCACCGGCTGCTTCAACAATATAAGATTTTAAGCCACATTGATTAAAAATATTAATATAAGATTTTTTCATTTCCTCATAGAAAAAATCCAAGTCTTGTCGGGTGGCATGAAAACTATATAAATCTTTCATTATAAATTCTTTAGTTTTTAATAATCCTGATTTTACTTCTTGTTCATCTCGAAATTTCTCTTGAATTTGAAAAATGGCCTTTGGTAAATCTCTATATGTCAAAATGTATTTTTTAGCTAATTCTGCTATTAATTCTTCATGCGTAGGGCCTAAAACATATTCTCTGCCATCACGATCATTAACTTTCATCAGAATATCACCAAAAGCTTCCCATCGTCCGCTCTTTATCCATAATTCTTTTGGCAATAGCGCCGAAAGAAAAACTTCCTCGCCTCCTATCTTAAACATTTCCGTTCGAATTATTGTTTCTATTTTTTTATAAACCCGCCAACCCAAAGGCAAATAAACATAAATACCAGGCATTACTTTCTCAACAAATCCTCCTTTAATCAGAAGTTGTGCATTCAAAACTGTTTCATCTTCAACAGTTCCGCGATTAATTGAAACAAATGCTTTTGATTCTAACATAGTCCTTAATATTGTAATTCTTTTTTTTTCTTTTTTCAATTTTTAACTTCAAAATAAGTTTAAAATATCGTGGAAAGTAACGACAATAACCAGACCAATCAAAATAACAAATCCCAAAGAATGAATTAAATTTTCCACTTTTGCGGGCACAGCCTTCCCTTTAATTTTTTCGATTAAAACAAAAAGTGCACGGCTACCATCAAGTGCCGGGAAAGGAATGAGATTAAAAGCGGCCAAATATATTGACAAAGTCGCTAAAAATTGCAACAGATATCCAATGCCCATTTTGACCGTTTGCCCCCCTAACGCCACTATCCCTACTGGCCCAGCAACCTCGCCCATCATTTGACCATTAATAATTAAATTTTTCAAAAAGAGAAAAAGCCCTATAAAAACATTAATAAAAATACTAAATCCTCCTTTGATGGCCTCCCAAATACTTTGAAAAAAGGGATATTTAAGCATTCCCGTTTCGGCAATGGCAATACCTAAAGCCCCTTGATTGTCTTCCGGGTTTTTACGAGGCGTTGCTTGAATTTCAAAAATTTCTTTCCCTCGCTCAATTTTTAAATCAATTTCTTCACCGCCCCATTTTTTCGTAAACGATTGCAGTTCCTCAACTGTAGGCAAAGATATTTTTTCATCACCATAGCTTACCTCTAAAATTCGATCACCCATCTTAATCCCAGCTGCAGCTGCTGGGGAATCTTTTTGAACTTCCAAAATAGATAATTTGATATCTTGTAAATAAGTAATATTATCTTCAGTCGCAATGGCAGGAATGCCAATATTAAAACCAACACCCAAAAGAATAATGCCAACTATCAAATTCATTACAATGCCTGCTAATAGAACTTTTAATCGAACAGCTGGTTTTTTTGCCGAAAAACTATTTTCTTCATTTGCATAAGAACCGTCTTCTCCATAAATTTTTACAAAACCTCCAAAAGGCAAAGCATTAATCGAATAAATTGTCTCTCCTTTTTTTGTTCCCCAAATGCGAGGAGGTAACCCAACTCCAAATTCTTCAACTTTCATTCCGCTTTTTTTGGCTGCTAAAAAATGCCCAAATTCATGAACAATAATTAAAAAAGCTAAACAAAGTATAAAAATAATAGCACTCATATAAAAAGAATGGGTCTTTTTATGAAAAATTACTTTCTTTTATTCGTAAATCTCCTTTCTTTTGGACTCAACGATTTCCTCTATTTTGTGATTAAAATCGTCCATTAATTTATCAATCTGTTCCTTGCTGCGATATTTATCATCTTCGGAAATTTTCTTTTGTTCAAATAACTCTTTTATTTCTTTCAAAACATCTTCTCTTAAAAGACGTAAACGAATTTTTGTATCTTCTGATTTTTTCTTAATTAATTGGAAAATCTGATCTCGTCTTTCCTGAGATAAAGGTGGAAGAATAACTCGAATTTGCGATCCTTCTACTATTGTAGAAACCCCCAAATTAGCTGCTTGAATAGCTTTCTCACAAGCCGAAACATTTACTTTATCCCATACCTGAACAATTAAACTATTGGGCAAACTTACTTGAATGGTTGCCAATTGTTTAAGTGGCAGAATCGAACCATAAACAGGACATTCTACTTTAATATTCTCAACAAGAGCCGGCTGGGGTCGATTAGAACGAACACCTAAAATTTCGTTCCGAAATCCTTCAATCACAGATTCGCCTTCTTTTTTTAATTTTTCGATTAATTGATTAATGGGCATAAATAAATGTTTTAACGACTATAATAATTATAATATAATAAAATGTAAATCTCAAATTTTCACTCTATAATTAGCAATAAAGCAGTGGCATAAAATTTAAAAATAAAACAGGGTTTACCGGCGGCGAATTTCTAAAAGAAATTCGCCGCCGCCTTATTAACCATCACTGCTGAGTATGAGATTCTTCACCTACCTAACCGGCAGGCAGGTTTCACTCAGAATGACAAATCAATACATTGTCATCCTGAGGGTTTTAGTCCGAAGGATCCTTCGGCTTTCGCTTCTTACGTCATCCTGAGGGTAACGCCCGAAGGATCCCATGGCTTTTAGCAACAAAAATAAAAAAATTAATTTTTATTAATATTTAATAATAAATCTTCGATTTGCAGGCGAGAATTTAAATTATGATATTTAATACCTTCTAAGGCGTAAAGGGCGTTTTTTAAATCTTTTACATTTGCCTCTCCCTCTCCATTTGTAATTTTTAACTCCTCAAGATTTAAGGAATTCAAGAGGCCATCCCTCATAACAATGACTAAGTTTTCTAAAAAAATTACCGGATCCTCTTCCAAAAAATTTTCTAAATAAACATTGAGCGGCTGAGAAGAATGTAGAAACGTTCTCATTTCCGAAGAAATGC
>Ga0209506_1001982_pt1 | contig 19419 bp, 18 predicted proteins | sample AD_JPNHG2_MetaG_FD_184409 | JGI IMG/M metagenome (GOLD analysis project Ga0209506, IMG submission 184409) | Active sludge microbial communities of municipal wastewater-treating anaerobic digesters from Japan - AD_JPNHG2_MetaG (SPAdes) (version 2) | ecosystem: Engineered > Bioreactor > Anaerobic...
TGTTGGCCGGCGACAAGATGAAGATCGGAAGCGCCTTGATCATGCATCAGATGAAAAAAAGCGTCAATTTTCGCCATTGGTTTTTTCTCCTTGAAAGAACAAGATTATGCTCCATTTTTGTAATAGCATGAAGGACGCTGCACTTAAGCACTCAATGGACACACGGCCACTTTGTGGTATTATAATATTGAATATTTACGCGTCTAGTATAGAGAAAAGCCTCTTGTTTTGTCAAGATGAGAATCTGACTAACAATGTCTTGACACCTACATAGACAATAATATATGCTCCCTCCGTTTTTTCGGTAAATGCGTTCGGCGGTTGGGGATGTAGCTCAGCTGGGAGAGCGCGGCGTTCGCAACGCCGAGGCCAGGGGTTCGATCCCCCTCATCTCCACCAGAAACAAATCCAGTAAAATCCAGATAAGTCCAAAAACCCGTTAGAAATGGCGGGTTTTTTGTTGCTTTTCGTCCGAAACGGTGTTATAGTATTCATCAAAATCCGGCGAAAAAAAATGATGAAATTCAACACGTTTCGCAGCTATGTTACTAAAGCAAAAAAAATATAAAAAATTCTAAATTTTGCGTAGATAGCCCCCTGTCTCATCAATAGAACAATCTATAATATAATCCAAAATAATATGAATTACGGATTTTTTATTTCCGTGACTGCAAATTACTTTTTAGGAGGATATTTAATGTCAACAAGCAAGCTTTTAGAAAAAACATATTTAAACAAAAAAGAAGTCGCATCAATAACTGGCCGGGCGGTGCAAACATTACGCAATGATCGTTTTAACCGGCGCTGCACTCCCTATTACAAAATTTCTAAACGCTCTATTAGATACAAGAGTGAAGACGTGATCGCGTTCATGGAAAAACGGCGTATTGGTTTTGATGAGGTGGAAAAATGAACAATCTACCAGCAGAAGGATTTCTTAGGCTAAATCAAATTGTCGGCAATAAAACAACATCGGCCATTATTCCTGTCAGTCGATATCTTCTATAATAGGATGACATAAGATTGGAATCCTAATATATTTTTAATAAGACATCGTCTCCTTATCGAGGAACTATAGGAAATCCGGTTTTTTATGTCAAGGTATTTTGACCACACAATAAAGAGCAAGGTGCCAATATTGGTCGGGTGTGAACAACGTTTATTACTGATTAAAAAGGAGTATGCTCGCGAAAATCATCGGATGCTCTGTTACAGGAAGTATCTAATGCTGCACCTACGAATATAGGCGTGATGATATTAATAGAACTGAAGATTATCGTTCGTAATGTGCATAAAAAAGGACAGAGCCATTGCTGGCCCTGCCTTTCGATGCTTTGAATCGCTTCAATCCGGAGTTGTCATTTAAGAGATTGATTATTAGATCTTTAGTTCTTTCTTGTTTTTACTACATCACCTTTAACTGACCAACCAGCTTGTCCATAGATGTAGGGAATGTAAAAACCCCAGGATTTGATGCTTACATCTGTCATCACATCGCCATTGCCTTTCTGCATGGCATCATCCAACGCACCCTCAATAGTCGGTTGAGTACCGATAGGAAATAAAATTACAATGTGTTGAACAGATTCACCCTCAACTGCCTTTGTACGATTCGCTTTTTCCATCTCGAATTGAGAAAGACGGAAGACTTTATTTGACGCCACGGTAAAATGACCATGATATACGGTACAACCAGCAAAACAAAACAGCAAAGCACAGAGAATAACGGTTTTTATTATGGGAATGGCTAAAGGTTTCATCACTTACCTCCTTTGGTGTTAACAACAGTTCCTGTAACTGAAATCGTCCTTTGTCCTGTTAATAGGATGGTCCAAACCTCCGATTTTACAACACCGTCTATGATCAGGTCGCCATTTCCCTTAGCCAATGCATCATCAACTGCTCCCTGAACTGTTGGAAATCCTAGAGGAATAAAAAGAAAGTCGTATCTAGTATCTGTACCTGTTACATTTTTTACTTGCGGAAGTTTATCTAAATCCACTTCATCTAACTTAACGTTCCGTGTGGAAATTGCCGTCATAGTAGCCAGCCGCACTGAACAACCGGACAAAAGAGATCCTAACAATAATAACGATAGAAATATTAATAGAACAGACTTTATTTTCATTAAGCAAATCTCCTTTTAGTTTATTTTGGATCATCGATCCAATGACGTTCATGATGATACTATTATTTATTTGATTTACAACAAGTTTATCTGAATATTCAAAATTAATTGTCGATCAAAATCCTGATTAACAATAAATATTTCAAAAAGGAATTATAAGGTCATTTTATACTTTAACTTTAACCTTAACCCATGACCTGCCCCCGAAACATGTACCACAGGTTAAGTTAGAATTCTGCCATTTTTAATTCTTAATTCAGATACGCTTCCGGCGCTGGAAGATGATAATTCAAAGAATTGTAGGCGTCGATGTTTACCTATAGACTGAATCGTGTTTATTACGGATTGAAATGTTGTACGAGTTGAGAAAATATGAAAAACAACATTACAGGAAGAAAGAAACATAAAACCCCTGATTCAGACGTCGGGCATGCACCCGATAGGCAGAGTCTGGCTTAATCGACTACTCGATGACTTTTTAGTATTTTCAGGATTAAGGATATAAGAAAAGAGAGTACCCGGTCGAAATGAAGGGTTTGTTCATGGTTAGTCCTTATTTTGGCTGTGAGTGAAGAATGGCTGTTCAGTTTGAGGAAAAGTATGGTGCCAGGCTGATCTCCTCCCAGCCGGAGTATTCGCGCACCTTAAGCCATATCTTGAGCGTGGAAGGCTGAACGACAATCGAATAGATCGTTTTGAACTCCCCACCTTCCGGAAAGGTTGCCCCAGCCGGCGAATCCGTTAGAGTTTTGTCAAAGATCTCCATCATCTTCTGCGGTGTGATGTTACCCTTGTTTAATTCGCCGAGAGCAAGAAGGTTGGTACGACGGGCGACCGTGTCGGCTGTGTCGGCGTTGTCCGTGGCGTAGAGATGGATCGGCGGGTCCGTCCAGGATGGATCAATAAAATCATTGGAAGCAGAAATTAGCCCGTTTGCATTACGAGCCCTGACGCTCCAGGTGGGAGACCATTCATAGATCGTGGTGTGATCTTGGAATGAGGCGTTCATTATGAGCGCGGCCTGCGGCATTGTCGTTTGGAACCAGTTGTCGACGTCGGCTGAGGTAACGTTATAGAAAAGGCTCTCGAGCAGGAGATCGTTGGTGTTCTCCCGGGTCCACACCTCGCTGGTGTCAGACATCTGTCCATTCTGCAGCTCCAGGAAGATGCCCTTGCTGTTGATGGCGGTCTGGTAAAAAATAGAGCCCATGAAATCGATGTTGGCCACAGAGGCCGTGTACCCCGTCGGGTTCCAGACGACGACGTGGAAGTACTTGCTGAACCTTCGCAGATTTGCTGCCGCTAGGTCGAGGTTCCTCCCGACTACCGTGGCGCGGTCGGAAGTGTAATCCCCCCAGGCTGAGAGGCTGCTACAGCCGGAGCCGGTCATGTAGATCAGGATAAAGATGGATGACATGATATAGGTTTTATCCTGGCCGAGTCCGTTGGTCTCGGCAGAGCCATCCAAGAAGTCCTTGAATATCTGAGGATATGCGTTGTAATTGGCCTGACCATTGACGAGAAGGTCTGCATAGGATATTCCCTTCAGGCCGATCAGGAAATCCTCGGCGGCCTCCTTATAGAACTCCTGCAGCTGGTCCTTGAGAATCAGTCCATACTGGCGTCCCATCTGCCGGAACGTCCCTTTCAGGACGACGACGTCGAAAGTCCCGGAGGAACTCGTTGAATACCTGCCTCCCTCATAAGGATCGCCGCCTCCGCCACCGCACGCGGCGATTCCTAGGGCAAGCAGCAGAATCAGCAATAGAAAATATTTTATGGCCGGACGATGCCCAATGGCGGTATGAAATAGGTTCGGATGAATTAAAGCAATTATACGAGATCGAATGGTAATCCACAAAAGAAATATCTTCATTAATGACTCCTTTTAGCGATGAAATCTCATATATCAACCAGAAGCAAAACGCAACAAATGTTAATGATAACCATTCGAAACGTGGCATTCTGACATGGATTTTGTGTAGAGGACTTCAGGAAGAATCTAATACTGCACCTACGAGTCCGCAATCACGAGGGATAAGCAAAATTAAAGATTACTAATTGAAGGGTTTTAACGAAAAAATCACCCGGAGCGTAGCGATCGGGTGCATTGCTTGTGTTAAACTGTTTTTCTATTTAATACTGTTCCCTGTTCTATTACTTCAACTATCCATATACTGGCTGTTACAAATACAACGTCGATAATAATTCGCAAGAATAAATCCAAAACTGACACTCGCACATACACTAATACAAACAAATTATAAATCAGCCAATAACTTCCCAAAGCCAAACATCCAAATCGGATTGCGCGTAAGGATTACTTTCGATACGACTTCAAGCGGAATTGTACTAGCTCACTAATTCGGTAACTTTTTGGAGTTTATCAAAAGGCGTTTCATAATTCAATCCACCATGCCTTCTGAGGTGATTGTATTCAAATAAGTAACGTCCCATTTGTTCTTTCACTTTGTTTAAATCCTTGAAAGAGTTTGGAGTGAAAAACTCTTTCTTTAATATTCTGAAAAAAGCTTCAACCTTGCCGTTTGTTTGTGGTCGGTAAGGTCTCGTCAGATAATGCTTTAATCCTATCTGTAAACAAAATGTTTCAAAGGGATGTTCTCTGTCCAAAGAACCCCTAAATTCAGGCCCATTGTCAGACATGACAGCTTCATATTCAAACCCGTATACCTGCTTAAACCAGCTCAAGCCTCTAGCCATAAAATAAGTTAATGTACTGCTTCTCTTGTCGGCAATTGATTCCACATAAGTTAGCCGCGTACAATCGTCCTGCAGTGCCGCCACATAAGACTCTTTCATTTTTAAGTGTGCCCTTAAATCTTTGGGTAACTTTGTTAAATCAATATGTGCTAACTCTCCAGGTACTTTCTTCTCATATCTTTTAATGATCTTTTTCTGGGATGGATTCAGCGGATAACGTGACTTTATCCTGTCCATCGTTGCCGGTGATGGCGTCTTATCCAAATAATAAGGCTTAAATAGCAAAACCAGTTCATATCTGTTGGAGCCAAATTGCCGGTATGCCTTAACTATGTTTCTTTCAATCTCTTTCGGCGTTCGCCTTGATCCTGGTTTCGGGCCTCTTTTCTCAGGTAATATTGACAAAGGGTCTTTCTTGGACTCAACCCACCTCGTATGATATCTGCGCAGTTCCTTAGGTGAAACATGATGAGCCTCACAGAGCAATCTCACGCTCTTAAATGCCCGGGGTTTTACTTTTGCCCTCGTCCTTTCATATTCCTCTAATATCGGTATCCATCGTTTAATAACCACTTGTTGTTCATGTTTCATCGGCTTCTCCTTCAGTATATCTACAACTTTACAAATTATACCAAAAAAGTTACCGAATTAGTGAGCTAGTACAACCGTCCCCTTTTATTTAAACGCTCCTTCAGTTCTTTTGCAATTTGGCTTTCATGGCCGGGCTTAAGGGGATCATCAGTTCCGCGTTATACGACCCCGTCGGCATCGGCTTCACGGTGGGATCATTTGTCGGATTCCACTTCGTCGTGGTATCCCACGTTTTGACAATCTGTGTTGCTGCAATGGCGTATTTGCGTGACGTTGCCGCAGGCGTTCCTTCCTGGACTGCCGGATCAACATCGGTGGTCACAATGGAAATGGTGGCGTCGCTGTTGAGGTAGATTTCGAAGGTGCGAAACTGCTGCGGGAAGTCCCGAAGCGAGGGCGTTTCCACATGCCAGAAGCCTTTCTCCGGCTGGGTTGGATCAGGCGATACAAAGGCTTTCACGGTACTCAAATGGCGATGACCGGCCATCCACATGATGAGATTCGGATGGCTTTGCAGCTCCGCAATGAGGCCGGGCAGCGTGGCGGCATTTTGCGGATCGGTCCACCAGCCCATTTCGGAATTCGGCGCGGTCACTTCAACGCCGATCGGCACGTGCGCGGCGATGATCATGAGTTGACCTGCCGCGGTGCCGTCAGCCAGTTCTTTTTTAAGCCAGGCCCAGCGCCTGGCATCCAGAAAGCCGTGGCCGTGAATATCGATGGAGCCGCTGTCTTCCTTCTGCGTATTGTCCAGCACGATCACCTTGAGCGGAACATTCGGTTTTGGAACAAAGCTGTAGCAGGCAAAACCCTCTTTGGCGTCAGTCATGTTGAAACCGTGGCCGGCAGGCGTGGACGATGTCTTGAAAAATTCCTGCATCCACTCGGTTCTCAAAAGCGAACGGCGGTCCGGATCGGCTGCCACTTTGGGCACGCTTTTGAAATCGCCGACAGGCCCGGCATGGATAATGTCACCGTAGGGCGTCGAGCCGTCGAGCACGCCGACATAGTAGTCGCGGCTGTTAATTTTCCGGGGGTCGCTCAGGACATCGCCTGTGGCGAAGACTTCATCGGAAATATAGGATTGTCGAAGATCCTTACGCAGGCCGTAGTCCACGGGGATGGAGCCCATCCAGAAATGATCGTGATTGCCCAGCGTCTGATACCAGGGGATCGTCTTATTAAGCCCTGCCGCTTTGTAGGGTTTCTGATAATCGATGGTTTTAGCGCCCAGATGCGCGCCGGAGCTAGGGGTGATGACCTTGCCGTCGATGACATCGATATACCACCGTGTTTCGTTGTACTGCGCGGTGTTGCAGGCATCGCCCAGCGACAGACCGAAGTCCAGAGGTTTTTGCTTATGCAGCGCGTTTGCCGTCTGGATAGCCGCATCGAGCACATGCGTGGTATAGAGCATGATCCCCGAATAGATAGAGGCCCCCACCGGCAAATTAGGATGCAGGCGTTGAATATAGATCAACTGATTGGGCGATTCTTTATCGGTGATGTGAATATCCGAGATGGTAAAGAAATTGGAAAGCAGCGCCCGCCTGGTGATGCCTGAGTCGCTGTAAGTTTTCGGCATAAGATCCAGCCGTTTGTCATAGGCAAGCCCCGGACCATACGTCCAGTTGCCATAGCCGTATTGATCATATTTGGAAATCTCCCAAAGATTGATGGCCGTCGTTGGAGTCGGCCCTGGCACGATCGTCCTTTGAGCTGTCGTTTGCACGTTGGTGGCAATCGGGTAACCGGCAGGCTGACTTTGATCTTTCACGACGTTTTTTGAGCATCCCGATAAAGAAAAAATCAACACGCCCGCTACAATGACGAACCCTAACTTTTGAAATCTACCAGTCTGTTTCATGAACCACCCCTTTTTTGATCAGGAATTATTTTTTCGATTCTAACCATCTGATTCTTAAGCGTGTCTGCTGATGCTCTTTACCCACGGTGACCTAGTTTGATAAGAACTTGCTTTCATTGGAAGGGAGTATAAGAAACACCGTCTTGTGTGTCAAGGAAACCTTGACCACAAACGTGAGTGGGGCTGTTGATTTTGGTCGCCGTATGCATTTTTATTTTTTACCAATTGAAATGTTGCACATTTGATAATTAGAATGATTTCAGGAAGTATCTAATGCTGCACCTACAAAATGCGAACATCGACATGAAGTCGGTTATGAAGATTATCGATTGAAGTCAACAAGAGAGGTCGGTCCGATTTTGTGGCCTAGCACAACTCGTACTACGCAACCAAAAAGACACAAACCATATGGATACCCACGAAAGTGAAGATCTTAACCCGGACGCCAATGTTGCTTTCATTTTACTGTCCTCCCATATGTGTGCCAAAAAATGAATGGGCCGCAGGTAATTTGAGGGGCGTAGGTCCGCTCTTCCTACTGCGAGGGCCTCTGAAGTTTGAGCACCATGGAAGGCAGCGTGAGCTTCGAGTCAGGCCCCCGCTGTGTCCCCGGGACCATGTAATCACGCTCGACGAGCGAAGCCTTGTCACCGGCTGGGATCGCGAGTTCTGTGTCCTTCACTGACAAGCAGAAGCCGTGGGTCAGCGCACTCACTTTTTCGTCTTCACAGTTGCGGGTGAAATAGTAGACGTAGAGCTTGTCCAAGTTATCCACTCCAGGGTACCACTCCGGTTTCGCGCTGGCTACAAGCTTCGCCCCATCGACGTTCTCTGCGCCCAGCCTCAGGCGGAAGTTGTTGACTCCCAAACTGACGTATGATGCACTTCCGGTTGCAGTACCTAGTGTTCCAACCACTGCATAGACTTCTCCATTATCGAATCCATGGCCGCCGCTGAACTGGTAAGTTGCGTCCTGCGTGTCCGCGAGACAGTCCATTCCAATGTTGTCGCACAGCGGTCCAACCAGATTGAACGGAGACGACTGCGTGTCGATAAAAGACTTAGCCTTGTCTGAGCAACTATTGGTATCGACGCATGGTTGCGCCCATGCTTGGCTGACTTTCTGCACGAGTCGTTTGAGATCATCCTTGAGGTACGCTTCGGATACCGCCTTCCTCGGTTCAGGGCTGTTGTCCTCCCATGCTGGGTAAGGCTGGGACGGGTGCCGTTGGGGATCGCGGATCCGCAAAATCGACAGTGATGGATTGTTCCTCCATCTATCTGAGGGTGTGCCTTCCTTGCCGCCGTCTTCTGGGAGTGAGTAACGAATACCCGAAACGAAATCGTCGGCGTCTTCACCAAGACCGATCCTCATGTTCGCGGGGATGCCCTCGGTAAAGACGTCTTTATCCGCAACCGATAGATTGCGCAGGACCTGACGGATCTGCTGATCCATGTAACGGTCGGGCGTGATGATGAAGTAGCGGAACTGGCCGAAGCTTCCGCCTGACTGCCGTTCAATGACCACATTGTTTTTGCTGTCGCTCAGGCTGTCGAAAGTCAAAATGCGGTCCTGCTTGGAACGACCAGGGACCTTGTGGAAAAAAACGTCCTCGGCACCGATCTTAGCGATAAAACGGTACGTATTGTTATCCTCCTGGTACTCGCCCTTGCGTGTGAACAGGTAGCTCTGTAACCCCAAATAGACGGCCTTCGGAGGCAGGAGCCCAAAAATGACAATCGCTTCGTTCGGATCAAAACGAAAGCTGGTACTGTAGCCCTCTTTGGTCGCACCGAACGCGTCTTTGGTTGCCGAGTCGATGTACTCATTCGGCCAGAAAGGCAAGACCGGCATTACATAAGGGGCGGTGGGGTTGTTGAAATAACAGGTCCCCATCACGTTAAAGAATTTCGGGCAGTCCTCGATCTTCCAAATCTGGAAATAGCCCTGGGCGACCTCGAAACCATCTTTCTTCAATTCAGCCATGAATTGATCGACGCTGATACCAGCATTTTCGGTTTTTCTTTGATGGCATGCCGAAGTTATTCCCCATACCATGAGCAAGACAATGAGGAAGACGATGAACTGAAAAAAACCGAGCACCTTGCGACGAGCGGACATCATATTGCCTCCTAAGAATCTTTTTAATGGGAAAGACACTTATGCCTCAAATTGATGATAACTTGCTTCTATGTTAACCGAATATAGAGGAAGAGCGGCTTGTATGTCAAGGAGATTGTACCCTGATATAGGGTGCTAAGTAGAAATGATTCCGAGACGATAGGTATGTCGGTTGGGAATACGGCTGTGGTTAGCACACAGTGAAGTTGATTTCAGTAGCGGCGCGCGCGTTGATGCTGCATTTACATAACCCTCCCTGGTGCTTCGGAGTTTTCCAGGCCGAAGAGGTTATGTAAGCATCCCAAGGATAATCTGGATCGCCATAGAAATGATCATTGCGAATTGAAATAAGTTTCTTCAGGGATTTTCACGTTTTGCAGACTACAGGAAGTACGCAAGAACCGGATGAACCTTTTTTATTCAAATCTTTTAAATCTTATTTCACACTTGTCATATCCGTTGGCAATTGTTTCACCCAATTCCAGTTCACAGCCGAAGGACCTGGCAATGCCCCTGTCGCCCTGCATCGCTATATCGCAAAGCTCAGCAATACGCTCATTTGTGGCTCCCTGTGATTGCCATGCCGCAACAAGCGGACAATAGTGAAAATCTATATCTAGGCGGTCATCGGTGCAGGCCAGTATTTTCATTTCAAACACCATTCGAGCTGGCAGAGTAAAGAGTGTTTTCTTCAGTCCTTTAAGACTTTTGGTGCCGGCATCGGTAGTCAGGCGTTCGCCCTGAAAGCACCCACATCTCAAAATGGCCGCTTTTGCAAAGTCTTCGCTTTTAATGTCGCGCTTCTCCGCCTCGTCAAGCAAGAGATATAACCAAATGGCCCTGTGCTCCAGCAGTCCTCTTACTGCTTTGATCAGCTTATTGTTGAGATTCGGATAATTATTAATGTTTGGCATGCCTTCATCTCCCGGTTGCTGGTTAAAGTTCGGTGCCATCTCAATGTAATTATTAACGACTGTAATCTGACATTGTTCTTAAAATAACTCAAGCAAACATTTCAGGAAGGCATAGTCAAAGCGTTGCAGTCACCTACTTGTCGACACTTTTGAAGATTAAAGTCGATTGAAAATTACTGGATGAAAGAAAGCGACAGACACAGGTCAGGAGTGCAGTAAGGCATCGCCCGTCCGCGACTCGCTACACCTATTTTACGGCCTTCGCCTCGTTATCAATGGCCAGCTGCACTTGCTTGTAAAACGCAAGGCGCTTCGCCTCCTGATCGCCACCCTGCTTATCAGTGGCCTTCGGCCAGTTGCTATTTGAAGCGACGATCAGCTTCCGCTTGGGATCGATGAAGATGCCCTGACCAAAAATCCCCCTTGCTGCGTAGCTGCCATCATTTATGGTCCACCATTGATAGCCATAGCCATATCCGGCCTCATCGGTATCGGCATGCTTCGTAGTTGCCGCAGCGATCCAGCCGTCGGGCAACACCGGCTTGCCTTCTGCCATGCCGCCGCCCAGCATGAACAGACCAAAGCGGGCAAAGTCGCGGGTTGACGCCTGTATGCAACAGCCGCTTATCTCATGGCCGGTGGATCCCAGTATCCAACTCGCATCCTGCTCCATGCCAAAAGGTCGCCATATCTTCTCCGACAGATAGTCGGTCAAGTTCTTTTTGGTCGCCGAACTGACCAGTACCCCGACCAAATTGGTTTCACCGGTCTTATAAACCCATTTCGTGCCCGGAGGCACTTCGCGCTTCAATTTGCGCATATAGCTGACCGTCACATCGACGCCCGGCTCGGCCTTGTGCGCGTCGAACAATGCGACGTCCGATTTGGGGTCGGCATAATCCTCATTCCACTTCGCGCCCGATGTCATGGTCAGCAGCTGCTTGATCGTTACATCATCATAGACCGACCCTTTGAGATCGGGAATGTAGTCCGACACCTTGTCGTCGATGTTTTTGATATAGCCGTCCTTGATGGCCGCGCCGACCAATGTGGAAGTGACTGATTTCGCAACCGAGAAGCTGGTCCAGCGTCCATCGCCACTGAAGCCGAGTCCATATTTTTCGAGGCGAATTTTGCCGTCCTGAATGATCACTAATCCGGCGGTGCGCTGGTCCTTCATATAGGCATCGACATTGATACCGACATCAAGCGGCGTTCCCTCCGGCAAGGGATAGACGTTTTTATCAGCAGAAATGATCCGGGATTTGGCAATAAAAGGGATCCGATCTAACGCGCGAAAAGTAGCATCGCGCTGCGGGATTGACCAGAAAAGAACATTTCTGTCGGTTGGCAGATGTAAGATCACCCCACGCATATCCTTGTCCGTCGTCGTCCAGAATATGCCGCCGGCAGCCGCCAATACTACCAATATTCCAATGATCCATTTCTGCATGACGCACCTCCTTTAGTATTCTGTAATGAAACGCCTTATAATATTTTAATGAGGAAAGATTTTTGACGATTATGCATTGTAGCATAGCATAAAATTAATTATTTGAAAAATAAGTATAACAGGAAGCAAAAATTGCATTTGCCACCTACAAAGCCGCACTTGTTTGTATCGCGTAGAATCAATGATAACCATTTGAAAGACAGCATCGTAGCCCTTAGCAGAGTATAATACGCTTTATTTCCCTGTCCAGTATTTTTGGGAGAAAGGTATCCCTCATGATACACCCACACGATCCTAGAGCTCGTCATTTACCCAGCAATCTACCATATCTGGCGGCGCCTGGAGCTGGGAAAGGATTAACGGGTGGATCTTGCTTTGTCCTTCGCCAGGAATGAAAAGAGCAAGCTCATCAGCGCCAATACTATCCCGAAGATAAAAGCCCCTCTGAAACCGGCCATCATTATATCCGGGTTCTGCCTTACCTGGTCCAGCATAATATTAAGCTTTGCCACGTCGAAGAGGACGACCTGCGCCATGACCAGCATGTATAAGGCGATACCGAGAGATGAACCGGCATTCAACGCTACCTTGTAAACGCCCGACGCCACTCCCTGCTTGTCCGCTGGGGCATGCTGCATGATCAATCGGTTATTGGGCGCTAAAAAGAATCCCATCCCGGCCCCCAGGCAAGCCAGCGACAGGATCACCCAAAGAAGGCTGGACCGAGGCGTCAGAAAAGAAAGGGAGGTGAAAGCGATGACCGCGATCGTCATGCCGGTGATGCATAGAATGCGCGAGCCCAAGCGGTCAGAGAGTGCGCCGGTGAACGGGGCGAGAATCATCGACATAAGCGAAGAGGCCATCAGGACAAGTCCCATCTTGGCGATCGGAATATGCATCATCATCTGCAGAAAGAAGGGGAAAAGGAACCCTATGCCGATATTCATCGCCATGGCGCATAAGGCCGCCAGCGCTGCGAAGGTAAAATTCAGGTTCCTGAAAAGTTTGAGGTCGAGCAACGGATAGGCGATCCGTTTCTCCTGAAAAACAAACAGAAGCAACGATAGAAGTCCGGTTGCAGAACTTGCAACAACGAAAGGCTCTCCCCAGCCGGTTTTTGCGCCAGTGTTCATCGCATAAAGAAGACCGACAAGCCCGATGAAAAGCAGCGCGGCCCCAATGTAATCGAAGCGGGTGTCTACGGCTTTTCCCTGCTTTGCCGGGAGCTTTTTCCAGGCGGCGATGAAAATAACAGTGGCAAGAGGGACCGTCATTATGAAGTTGTCCCGCCAGGAGAAATAACTATTCATGAAACCGCCGACCACCGGACCGCACGTCAACCCAAGGCCCTGCAGGGTAGCATACAATCCGAGCGCCCTCCCTTTGATATTGGCCGGAAGATAGTAGGTCAGCAGCGCTATGCAGATCGGGCTGTACATTGCCTGTCCCAATGATTGCAGTGACCGGGTAATAAAAAGGAAAGTAAAATTCGGCGCGATCGCGCATAGGAGGGCACCAAGACCGAAAACCACAAGGCCCATAAGAAAGACCTTCTTGTATCCGATATTATCGCCCAATTTGCCGAACCCAAGAAGGGTGCTGGTGATGATCAGAAGATAGATCGTCGGCAGCCAGGCGACCAGGCCCACTTTGATTCCGAAATAGGCGGCGATGGAAGGCAGGGAAATGATGAGACTGCTGTAATCAAGGGTGATCATGAAAGAAACAGCGGAAACGATCGCAATCAGCCAGTATTGGCCTCTTTTATCTTTTATGACAAACTCATCCATTTTGTCACCCCTTTCAGAATTTCAGCGAAGTCGTTATGTCCTGCAATGTCCTGGCTGAATCCTGAAAGGCTTTCTGCTCTTTATCGTTCAATTCGATCTCGACTACTCTGGCAACGCCTTCGCGACTGATAATGCAGGGGACGGAAATGCAGAGATCAGAGACACCGTAGTAATTATTTACCAGAGTGCTGACAGGGTAGATCTTTCGCAGATCCTTGAGAATGGACTCCACCAAAGTCGCGGTGGAAAGGGCAATGGCATAATTGGTAAAGCCCTTCTTTTCCATGACCAGATACCCGCCCTTCCTGGTCTGCTCAAATAATTCGTTTATCCTGAGGCTCTCCTTGAATTTCCTTCCTCCCACATTTGCCGAGCTTAATGCCGCAAACTGGCTGTCGCCGTGTTCGCCGATAATATAGGCGTGAAGTTCGTCCGCGTTTATCCTGGTTTCGGAAGCAATCAGGGCGCGGAAACGGCCGCTGTCGATCATGGTCCCGGTTCCGATGACCCGTCGGGATGGGAAACCGGAAAGTTTCAGGGCGGCGTAAGTCATGATATCGAGTGGATTGGTGATCATGATGATGATGGCGTTGGGACTTGCTTTGGCGATTTGAGGGATGACGCCTTTAAAAAGTTCGACATTGCCCTGGCACAGATCGAGTCTTGACTTGATATCGTTCATCGGAACCGAAGCGGTGACGATGACAATGTCCGAATCCTTGGTGTCGGGATAATCTCCGCCGCGTATATCCATGGGATGGATAAAGCAACTCGCGTGCAAAAGATCCAGGGCATCTCCTTCCGCGGCTTTTGGATTATAATCAACCAGCACCATTTCACTTGCCAACCCCTTTATCAAGAGGCTGAACGCGATTGCTGATCCAACTTTTCCGCAGCCGATTACTGAGATCTTAGCCATTGTTTCCCCCTTTGTTTGGCGTCGTGCCTAAATTTTGTAAATCCCGGTCTCTAGATAGGATTGGATATCTCTCGTCTTCATACCATACAGCCCGAGCTTTTTCAGGTTTCTTCCCTCTTCGAAATAGTTCGTGTCGTTGTAAATACCATCGATATGAATGATGGCCTCGAAAGTAGAAACATCCACACCCGCCAGCTTGCCCAGGAAATAGATCGGCACGCAGGCGAACGGACAATCTTCGCTGATATAACGTTCTTTTGGGCTCTTTGGAGAATCATTGGGGACAAGATTGTGATACGGGCTATTCTTGGAAAAGTCGCGGATGCTTTTCATGTTGAGACTGTAAAAGGTGTTTACAATCTCAACGAAGGTTGGCAGCTTCAAACCGTATGCCGCACCGACTGCAAGCCTTTCCCGATCCATGGCTTCCAATACCTTGCAAACCGTATCTGATGCGCCCTCGGCATAGAATTGTATTTTCCCTTGTCTTGATTCCATCGGCCCCATCCCCAGGGTAGCAGTCGGGACATGAATAATTATATTTCCGTTATTCATCGCTGCGGCAAAAATATTATTATCCAATTCAAGTTTAAGCAGCAATACCTCTTTCAGTTTTTCTGCTGTTTTTTTCGTCATTGCGGAAGGAAAAACGCCGATCGAGAGCTCAGTTTTCTTGGCCAGCATGTAGATCTGGCCCGGCCCGATGACCCTGACCGCATAGGGGATGGAACTGGCCTCAACAAATGTCACTTTTACATCAATCCCTGCCTCTCTCATCATCTTGGAAAAGATCAGGGAAGCGAAATTGCCGGGGAGAATACAGAGGACCATTCCATCCCTCAGGTGCGGCATGATAAGCTTAAAGATAGTCTCCTGTCCGAAAGCCGGTACGCACATGATCACGATGTCAGAAAAATTCATGGCTTCTTTGGGATCGGTCGTAACCATCGTTACTTTGGCAAAACCGGACATAAAGGCCTTCGCGCCGCCGGCTTCGCTCGGTAATTCAGGCACCGCTTCAATCCCGCCTTTTTCTTTTATCCCCTTCAAGCTTTTCGCGAAATCCGGATGTTCAAAAAGCATCACTTTGCCGCCACTTTTAGCAATATCGTACGCAAAAGCGTGGCCTGCATTACCCGCTCCCAGAATTGTTACTTTTGCCATTACAGTACCTCCCTTTTTAGGTGTTACACGTGAACTGGTCTGGTTTCTTGAGATAACCCGGAGCGCGTTATATAAGTTAGTTACATTGGTTTATAGCGATTTCTTCAACTTCGATAGGCTCGGGTAGATCGGTTTTTCCACACACAGCAAATTGAGGCTATTTTCCCTTTCAGAAACAGAGTTTCAATAATCAATCCGTGCCATCACCTTTACAAAAATGACACAGATTAATTATTAAACTTTTGACGATACCTCATTCAAATTTTTGTTTACCGTGCTCCTAAAACAGCAGAAAGTCAATATTGTATTTTATTGAATATCATTTGAAAGGTTGGATGACCGCCAAAATTGCTGGATGCTTTGTTACAGGAAGCAAAAATTGCATTTGCCACCTACGAGTCCGCAATCACGAGGGATAAGCAAAATTAAAGATTACTGATTGAAGGGTTTTAACGTAGAGCTAACCCGGAGTAGCCCGAAAGGGTCACGATCGGGTTTATCGTTTCGTTAGCCGTTTTGTAAAATCACGGCCTTATTCGGAAACATTTTTGGCCTGTCGACAACCACAAAACCTTTATCTTGTGCTTTTCTAATGGTGCCTTCAAAATCCTTCTTTGAGGCGTGTAACGGCGGCTCCACTATGAGAACCTGTCCCTTCGGTTTCAGTACCGATTTTATGTCATTGAGAAAACGTTCCTGATCAAGGATCTCGTGAACCATGTAGAATGCTAGGGCAAAATCAACAAGCTCCGACAAACCGAAACTGTTCTTTTCGCACTTATGCAGCGTGATACGCTCTTCAATCTTCGTTCCCTGAATCTTGTCTCTGAGTTTCCGAAGCATCCCTTCCTGCAAATCCAAAGCAATAACTCTGCCTGATTTGCCGACCATCTGGGCCAGTTCAATCGAGAAGAAACCCGGGCCGCATCCAATATCCAGAACTTTCATTCCTTCCCTGACGTAAGGTTCAAGTATTTTGCGCGGATTTTGCAGCCACCTTCGGATTCTGTTGTCGAGACTGCCTGCCAATGTTACCGGGCATACACGATGCTTCGTATGGGTCACTATATCTTTCTCCTCCCTGCGGGCGAACGAAAAAATCAGCCGGAGCGTAGCGATCGGCTGTATTGATTTTGTTCGGCAAGGCCGTCATTCTGTTACACGAAATTCAGTTTCCCCAAAGGATTTTATGAGATCGCCAAAATAAAGACAAAAAAGCTCATGACTTTCACCCAGATAGAGTTTTTCACGCTCATGTTTTGGGAGACCTTCGAATTCCTGTATCTTTATAAACGGTGGTAAAATGATAGCCACATTATCCGTTATTTTGAGCATATTCCTTAAAACTAAATCCGCTGGTGGTTGGGTGTTGGATTGTTGAAAGCAATAGATGTGATCAGGCCCCGTGACTGCCCAATCAGGATCAATAAATACTGCGTCAACTGTAGGCAGTCCCTTTAATGTTTCTGGTTCTAGGATGCTACCGAGTATAAAAGTAACATTTGATGAAAGTCCCGCTTTTTCGATATTGTTGATAGCTTTTTTCTGGCTCGATTTATCGATTTCAACTGAGAACACATGTTTGGCTGTTTTTGCCAGGGATATTGTGGTGAAGCCTGCACCTGTGCAAGTCTCCAACACTTTAAGGCCAATAAATCTTTCTGCAAAATGTGTGGTGAAACGCTGATCGATGCCCATGATAAAGGTACGCTCATCGGCAATGTAGTCATCACCAAATTTTTCTCGAATTGCAATTGGATTGACTTTCATCTCAGTCATAGGCCGAACGCTATGGCTAACACGTGAGCAACGCGCGTAGCGGGTTGCGAGTCGAGTGCGCGACGCGCACGGTGTTGAGCCATTTGTTAGCTTGCATGCAACACCGGCTTGAGTTCACCTGCGCGTAGCCGGACAAGCTGCGCCTGACGACCCTGAAACTCTTCCTGGCTCAATAAGCCATCGCGATACAAAACGCGTAAAAACTCTTCTACGGAGGAAGAGCCTTTGCGATTGTTGCACTGGCGACAAGCAGCGACAACGTTTTGGTAGCTGTTATCGCCAACCGGGCGCGAGACAACGTGCTCGATGACGTATGAGCTGGCGTCTATGCGCCGTTGACAGTAGAAGCACTTGTTCTCTTCCCTCTTGACTATCGCTTCTCTGTGTTCGGGCACGTCAAAGAAATCAACCGCCTCAAGATCGAATGGTTGGGTGGCTGCTGCGAGTGGGACGAGACCAACAATCTCGTTCGGAAGAAATAGGCGAAGCCGTGTTCCGGTCCGCTCGCTGCTCAAGACTTTAAGGCAGCCCTTTTGCTCAAGCGAGCGGACTTTTTCATAAACAACATGCTCTGACGGGGGCGTGCCTTGTTTTCCGATGCCAAAGGCGAGCTTTTGCCTTGCTGATTTGAAACCGATAACTACCTCATCCTGGCCTACCAGACGGCTATGACGGTAGGCGTACAAATAGATGGCCTGCTCGTACATATCGAGCTTAGGCGCGAGGTGGTCTTGGAAGGCGATGATGAATTCAGCTGCGTCCATTGTTCTTCTTTTGCAAGCTAACATTGTTTATATGGATCGGTTATAATATTGCAAACGCCGACAGCTTGGTCGGCCTAATACGCCTCTATAAAATCTGTGTTTTTTAACTTAATAGCTTAATATTAAACAATAATCAACTCATTTCATTTTTTCGTGTGGGATATTATCTGGATCGGTATAATATCCAACTCATTTGCTGGAGATTATATATTTCACTCATAACATTAAATGCTGATTGAAAGGTTGAATATTTACATTAATTGACGTTTTAAGGATTACAGGAAGTTATTTTCCTTGGCCGTCTTTACACAAGCCGTCAACTGAACTTCGTCCTATCAAAAAATTATACATTAAATAATTATAAATGCTTATCTTAATTTGTTCGATTCTCTCATTCGCTCAGGCGTTCTAAGCTTACTATATTTTTGTCCGTATTTTGTCCGTTTCCTTACGTTACCCCTTTTATACCCTATGCTATGCCCGGTGGTGTCGTAGGCTTATTGTTGTTTCGTATTAATTGCGTATAATTTGCGTATCTATTATGTGCATTTTTAGAATTCTATGCCGCTTCGCAGAGATCATAAAGAATATTGATTTTTTCGAGAAGCCAAAGATAGTAATTGAAGAAGAGGTTAGAAAATTACTAAAAGAATTGAAAAAGAAGTAATTTCTATTTTTAACTAATAGTAATTATCCCTAAGTTGATATAGCCATTATTTTATGATACTTGTAACTTATGCTTACTAATGTCTTAACAAATAACTTAAAATTTGGGGGTATCTGTAAAATTATACATTAAGTAAATATAATAATTATAGATACTTATATTATCTGTTCGATCCCCCTCATCACCAGAAATTTTCATTTTATTAATCAAAGATTTTTGCCAGCTGCCATTTTTTACGTTTTTTCCAGTTTCCTTTATGATAAGCGTAGCTGGCAAGCAAAGGCAAAACAGTGGTAGCTTCAGCATAAACCATTTGTTCGCATGACGAATCCACTTTACCCCATGAATTTGCTTCTTTAAGCGTGGAACTGGAGCAGGCGCCATCGCGCACATCCGCCACGGTTATCTGAACTGCGTATTTATGCATCGGCACTTTCTTGCCCAGTACTTCGGCGCAGACAACCGTATCCTGGGCGAAATTTTTTGGAACGCCGCCCCCGATCATTAATAAACCGCTTTTACCTGCTTTGATTTTGATCA
>Ga0209506_1001993_pt1 | contig 19297 bp, 18 predicted proteins | sample AD_JPNHG2_MetaG_FD_184409 | JGI IMG/M metagenome (GOLD analysis project Ga0209506, IMG submission 184409) | Active sludge microbial communities of municipal wastewater-treating anaerobic digesters from Japan - AD_JPNHG2_MetaG (SPAdes) (version 2) | ecosystem: Engineered > Bioreactor > Anaerobic...
ATTTATCTAAGTTTTACTAAAGAATTTTCTATTATGTCATTCCGTTCTCGTAAAAGTGGGAAAACTGTAATCCAGTCTTTCCCCGTTTTTGTTATTCCCGTGAAAACAAAAATCCAGAATTTCCATTGGTAATATAGACTCCTTTCTCCACAGCAATAATTATTTATTGTCATTCTTATGAAAATAGGAATCCAGTTTTTCCATCACTAATGTAGATTTCTAACTCAGCAAGAAAAACATTTGGATGTATTTTTTAAGAGGTCTCTACCTATCAACTTGACAACAATTATCAAGTAAATATAATGAATTTGTAATTCTTAAATTTTTTATAATAATTTCATTTTAAGGAGGATTAAAAAATGAGAAAGAATCCACCTGAAAAGGTATCCGAAGAAAAAATTATTTTTGATGTATCTGAAATTGAACCAATTTTATCAGGACCATCATTGCATTTAAAACCATGGAAACCAGTTTCTATAAGATTATCAACTGGTGAAACAATGTTAATAAGAGAGGCTAAACTTGAAGAAGCACCAACCCTTCTAAATTATTTAAAAAAATTTCTTGATTTAGATTATGACTTTTATGATATTGTTGGTGCAAGAGTTTATTCAGAAGTTTTAGGATGGTATAGAAGCAGATTAAAAGACCCTTACAATCTCCTTGGAATCATTGATGGAAAAGTTGTCGGATTTGCAAATGGAAGATTATTAAATAAAGACATCAACATTTCTTTGCACACTATGGCATTTAGACGTGGTGGCAGAATTGGTGCAGTTATGTATTATGCAAAAACTTACTATGCTTTTGAAATTCTTGAAAACAAAGAGTTCTGGGCAACTTATGAAAGTTATAATGGTTGGAAAAGATGGGGAATTGGAATGGCGCAACCTTCATACCCATGGCCAGAATATCAGCATGAACTTGGTGGTGCAAGAGTTTATTATGTGACAAAAGAATATTGGGACGCAGTTGTAAAAAAATATATTAGTGATATGGTAGGAGCTGAATTCGAACCTGTTACTGAAGAATTGCTGAAAAGGAATGAAAATATTTATATGCCTGAAACTTTAGAGGAGTAAATTTTTTGAATTAGCCCCCTTGTTCTTAAGGGGGCTTTTTTATTTTAAGTAACATAAAATGGTATAATTAAAAAATGAAAAGTTTCAGAGCAGAAAAGCTAAAAAAAATGACAAAAGAAGAGTTATCTATAATTCTTAGAGAAAAGATACAAGATCCAAGAATTAGAGAAAAATATATCACTATTACTGATGTAGAATATTCAAATGATTTAAAACAAGCAGATGTCTATGTTTATGTTCATAATAAAGAAGAGAAAGAGGCAGTATTCAATGGTTTAAAATCTGCAACAAAATTTTTTCAAGAGGAGATTGGAAAAAAATTAAAATTAAGATACACACCTATTCTTCATTTTAAAGAAGATAAAACTCTTGATAAAGGAATGAAGGTAATAGAGATTCTAAATAAAATAAAAGATGAAAAAAATAATTGAGGAGATAAAAAAACAGAAGAGGTTTTTAATCATTTCACATGAAAATCCAGATGGAGATGCAGTTGGTTCAACTCTTGGATTATATTTTGGTTTGAAAAAAATTAAAAAAGAGGTTGTCCCTGTTTTACCAAATAAAGTTCCAAAAATTTATTCATTTTTAAATGGAACTAAAGTTATCCAAAATGATTTTGAGGGAGAATTTGATGTTGGTATAATTTTAGATTGTGCAGATATTGGAAGAGTTGAGAATTTAAAAAAAAAGTTATTAAAAATACAAACATTAATTAACATAGACCATCACCCTTCTAACTTTTTATATGCAAAATTTAATTATATTGATCCCAAATCATCCTCAACTTCGGAACTTATTTTAAAATTATTAAAAAGAGCGAAAATTGAAATTGACGAAAATATTGCAAATGCTTTATATACAGGATTAATGACAGATACAGGTGGTTTTAGATTTCCAAATACAAATTTAAATACATTCAAAACCGCAACTTATCTTGTAAAATACGGAGCCAATCCATTTTATCTATCTGAGATGGTTTATAGTATGAAGCCTTTAAGGGCATTAAGAATTTTAGGAAGGGCTCTTGAAAAATTGAGAAAAGAGAATGGTGTTATTTATTCAATATTAACAATTGATGATTTCAAAGAATTTGGAGCAGAAGAAGAAGATGCAGAAGGTGTTGTTGAATATTTAAATAAATCAAATGAATCAAAGATTGCAATTTTATTCAAACAAAAAGAAAATGGTAGTTATAAAGTCAGTATGAGAAGTAAAGGTAATATCAATGTTGTTAATGTTGCTTTAAAATATGGTGGTGGAGGTCATATAAATGCAGCAGGTTTTGATGTTAAAGGAAACCCAGAAGAGATTATAAAAGATATATGTAGGGAGTTAAAATGTGAATGAAAAATCGGGAATAATGAATATTTTTAAGCCTCCTGGTATAACCTCTTTTGGTTTACTCTCTTTTATTAAAAAATTATTTAAGATTAAAAAAGCAGGCCATGGAGGAATTCTTGATTTTATGGCTCAAGGAGTTTTACCAATTTTGGTTGGCGAAGCTACAAAACTAACAACTCTTCTTTTTCTTTTACCAAAAGAATATGAAGGTGAAATTACATTTGGAATTAAAACAGATACCGATGACATCTGGGGAAATGTTGTTGAAAAAAAACCATCCTCTTTTATTAAAATTAATGATATTGAAAATATAAAAGATGTTTTTGTCGGAGCCATAAATCAAATGCCACCAAAATATTCAGCAAAAAGAATTTCAGGAAAGAGAGCTTATGAACTTGCAAAAAGAGGTGAGAATGTAGTTTTAAAAGAAAGAGAAGTGAACATTCACCAATTTGATGTTTTAGATTATACAGATGGTGATTTTCCAAAATTAAGATTCAAAATTTTATGTTCTTCTGGTACATATATGAGAAGCGTTGCAAGAGATTTAGGTGAAAAATTAGGTAGTTTTGGAACACTCTCTTTTCTTGTTAGAACAGCTGTTGGTAAACTTGAAATTAAAGATAGTTTCCATATTGACAATATGATAGAAATATATGAAAAGAATTTAGATAATGATTTAATAATTCCTATTGGAGATTTTTTAGATTTTATTCCTAAAATAGTTTTACCAAGTAAAAGGTTATATCTATTTAGAACAGGGAATACGATAAAATATGAACATCCATATCTTAAAGGTGGATTTGTTCTTGTATTTGATACAAATGAAAACGCTGTTGGAATTGGAAGATATTTCGAGGAAAAGAGGGAGTTAAAACCAATAAGAATTTTAAAAGTAGATGATATTACTTGATAAATTTATAAAAATAGAGGAAGAATTAAATATAACAATTGGTGCTTTTGATGCAATTCATAAAGGACATTTAAAGATAATCAATAAATTAAGCTCCTTTAAAGAAAAAAATCTTGTTTTGTCCTTTTTTCCTCCTCCATTCATCTTTTTTAAAAAAGAACCAAATGTTCTATTTTTACCAGAAGAAAAGAAAGAAATTTTATCAAACTATAAAATAAATTATCTTTTATTGGTTCCATTTAATGAAAAAATTAAAGAATTGGAACCTTATGAATTTATTGATTTACTTTTAACTTATTTAAAAATAAAAAGAATTTTAGTTGGTGAGAATTTTAAATTTGGTAAAGATAGAAAAGGAGATGTTAATTTTTTAAAAAAAATTTGTAAAGAAAAAGAGATTGAATTAATAATAATTAATGAAGAGAAATTTGATGGAGAAAAAATTAGTAGTAGTAAAATTAGAAAATTAATTCAAAAAGGGGAGATTGAAAGGGCAAATCAATTTTTAACATATCCATATTTCATAAAATTTTTAGATAATAAATTATCTATTGAAAAGTTAAAATTAATACCACCAGATGGACAATATTTAACAAAAATTAATAATAAAGAGATTAAAATCGAAATTATTAATAAACAAATCTTTATAGATAATTTTAAAGAAAATATCACTGAATTATATTTTTTAAAAAAAATTTAATGAGACAAAAGTGTCAGGCACCAAAGTCTCCTTTTTTATTTTATATTGACAAAATTAAAAGATGTGCTATAAAATAATTGAATTTGACAATTAGGTAGGTTTTAGTACCAAGATGCTATGAACCTTTGATCCCAATGTGGGCGTCACGGGACAAAGGGGTGCAGGTGACGCAACCGGCTTGGTTTTTTTACTTGGTACTTAAACCAAGAGGCGTTAAACTCTTTACTCCAATATGGGCGCCAGGGAGTAAGAGTGAGCCAGTGGCGCAACCGACTTGGTTTATTTAAATTATAATATAACCACTGGAAAGCCTCTAACTGCTGGTGCTAAATAAGTTAGAGGTGAAAGTTGAGAAATAATCTCAACAAAATTTTTAACAATCACAATATTAAAATTATTTTAATAATATTAATTTCGATTTTTCTAAATATAACTTTCTTTTTTAATATAAATAAAATTTATAGTTTGAATGAAAATAACAAAAAGATTGGTATATTAAAACCAGTAGTTTTGCTTGTTGAATTTCCAGATGTAAAAGCAAATTTTGAAATATCAACCCCAACTTTTTACAATAATATCCTTTTCGAAAAAAATAAAAACAGTTTTTATGATTATTTTTATGAAAACTCACAGGGAAAACTTGAGATTATTGGTAAAGTTTATTCAAATCCAACAAGCAACTCTCTATGGTTTATGGCACCAAGAGAATATGAATTTTATGAAAACAACTTTTACGGAATGGGTAAATATCCAAACAATACACAAAAATTGGTAGAGGATATCATTGAATATGTTGATGGAGAAATAAATTTTTCAGATTATGATGGTGATAATGATGGATTTGTTGATGGAATTATTATAATATATGCTGGTTCTTCAATTTCTAATGATGAATTTAAAAAAATTTATCCTCATATGTGGATGATCAATTCTATAAAGAAGGACAATAAATATATTAACAAATTTATTGTAATTCCAGAATATAAATTTAAACCAGGTGATTTTACAATAGGACCTTTATGCCATGAATTTGGTCATATATTAGGAGGAATTGATTTATATGATTTGGATTCACATAAAAGTTATATATATGATAATCAAATTTCAAATGGATTAGGAAAATGGAGTATAATGTCTAATGGAATTTGGGGGAAAAAGAATATTAGAGGCGATAGTCCTTCACATTTAGATGTATGGCATAAAATTTTGTTTGGTTGGATAGATCCTATAGTTATTGAAGATAGAGAAATAATTGTCAATTTAAATCCAACTGAATTAAAAGATGGAAATGTTATTAAAATAGTTTTAAATAAAGAGCCAGAGGAATATCTTTTAATAGAAAATAGACAAAGGATAAATTTCGATTCAGATTTACCAAAAGAAGGCGTCTTAATATACCATATTGATGAATCAATACTAAACAATTGCTATGCCTACTCTCCTTTTTATGAAACACCGAATAAAAGTCATTATAAAGTTTCAATAGTTCAAAAAGACAATTATTATGAACTTGAAAGAGGTAAAAATTTAGGAGACGAAAAAGATGTTTTTATTGAAGGTGATAAATTTATTTTAAAACAAAATAATAAAAGCATTAGTTATTATAATAAAAATATCAATGTGATAATCACTATACTCGATAAAATGATTTATCATATCAAGTAAAAATCGAAATAACGAATCAATAAAAAATAAAACAATTCATTGAAATAATTATCTCTTTTGTTGTATAATACTTTTTATAGATTTTATTTAAGGAGGATAGTTAATGGATTTAGAAACTGTTTATTCGCCAAAGGATATAGAAAATGAGATTTACAATTTCTGGATAAGAGAGAAATTATTTAAAGCTGAAATTAAAAAAGGAGTAACTCCTTTTACTATTGTTATGCCACCTCCAAATGTTACGGGCTCCCTTCATCTTGGACATGCTTATAATTCAACAATTCAGGACATAATGATAAGGTTTAAAAAAATGAAAGGTTTTGAATCATTATGGCTTCCTGGTGTTGACCATGCAGGTATTGCAACTCAAATAATGGTTGAAAATGATCTTCTAAAAGAGAATTTAACAAAAGAAAAATTAGGAAGAGAAGAATTTTTAAAAAGAGTTTGGAGTTGGAAAGAAAAATATGGAGATAGAATTGTAAATCAACAAAAAAGGTTAGGAATATATGCAGATTGGGATAGACATAGATTCACAATGGATTCTGATTATCAGAAAGCAGTTATAAAAGCATTTATAACATTATATAATGATGGATTGATATATAAAGGTGAATATATGATTAATTGGTGCCCTGTATGTAAAACAGCTCTTTCAGATTTAGAAGTTGAACATATTGAAGAAAAAACAAAACTATATTTCATTAAATATCCTTTCAAAGATGAAGAAGGTGGTATTGTTATTGCAACTACAAGACCAGAGACAATGCTTGGTGATACAGCAGTTGCAGTAAATCCAAATGATGAAAGATATAAAAAATTGATTGGGAAAGTTTTGATACTTCCTCTTATGGGAAGAGAGATACCAATTATTTCAGATTCTGAAGTTGATATAGAATTTGGAACTGGAGCAGTAAAAATAACTCCAGCTCATGATCCTCTTGATTTTGAAATAGGAGAAAGAAATAATTTACAAAAAATAAATATTTTAACAGTTGATGGATTTATAAATGAAAATGGAGGTATATATAAGGGTTTATCAAGATCAGAAGCAAGAGAAAAAGTTGTTGAAGATTTGGAAAAAGGTGGATTTTTAGTTGAGATAAAAGATTATATTCATTCAATTGGAATACATGATAGATGTAACAAGCCAATTGAGCCAATGATATCAAAACAGTGGTTTATAAAAATGGAACCACTTGCAGATTTAGGTTTAAAAGCAGTAAGAGAAGAGAAAGTAAAAATCATTCCAGAAAAATGGGAAAAAGTTTATGAAAATTGGTTAACCAATATAAAAGATTGGTGTATATCAAGACAGATATGGTGGGGACATAGAATTCCTATCTATTATTGTAAAAATTGTAATAAGATGTTTGCAAGTGAAAATGAAATTAAAAAATGTCCAGATTGTGAAGGTGAAGTTGAAAGAGACCCTGATGTTCTTGATACTTGGTTTTCTTCTGCCTTATGGCCATTTGCGACTCTTGGATGGCCAAAAGAGACTGAAGATTTAAAATATTTTTATCCAACATCTCTTCTTGTTACTGGATATGATATTCTATTTTTCTGGGTTGCAAGAATGATAATGTTTGGACAATATTTTATGAAAAAAGAGCCATTTAAAAATGTTTATATTCATGGTTTGATAAGAGATGAAAAAGGTAGGAAGATGAGTAAAACTCTTGGAAATGTTATGGATCCAATTGAAGTTATAGATGAGTATGGTGCTGATGCGACAAGATTTACATTTTCGCAACTTTCAACACTTGGTGGTCAGGACATAAATCTATCAATTGGAAGGATAAAATTTTCAAGAAATTTTATGAACAAAATATGGAATTCTGGAAGATTTGTTATAAATTTTTTAAAAGATTTTGATAAAAATAAAAAGGTAGATTTAAAACTTGAAAAAGAGGATATATGGATTTTATCAAGACTATCAAAAGTTTCTAAACTTGCGAATGAACTTATAGATTCTTATGAATTTGGAGAGATATCGAATATTTTATATGAATTTTATTGGCATGAGTTTTGTGATTGGTATATTGAACTATCAAAATTAAGAGACGATGAAACTAATAAATATGTTCTTTTCGAAGTATTTATAAATTCATTAAAATTACTCCATCCTTTTATTCCATTTATTACGGAAAAATTGTACAAATTGATTTTGTCAGAAGAAAAAACTATTTTACTTACTAATTATCCAAAAGAAAATGATTTTATTTTTGATGGAAAAACAGTAGAAGAGTTTGAAATTTTTATGAATATTAATAAAATAATCAGAAATCTAAAATCAATTTTAAATTTACCTTTAAAGAAAAATGTAAAAGTTTATATTGAATATGATAAAGAATTTTTATCATATTGGAAAAATAAAATTGAACTTTTATCATTTTGCGAAATTGTTGATAAAAAAATAGAGGATTTAAAAAATTTAACAGAAATTTATAAAGGCGCCAAGATTTTTGTTTTCTTAGAGAAAGAATATCCAATTGAAGATAGAGTTAACATTTTAAAAAATGAAATCACTTCATTAATAAAAGAGAACGAAAATTTGAATAAAAGATTAGAAAATACAGAGTTTATTAATAAAGCACCTTTAGAAATTATTGAAGAAACTAAAAAAAAGAGAGAGGAAAACGAAGAAAGAATAAAAGTTCTATCAACCCATTTAGAGGAATTGATTTGATTAATGTTTACTTATTATGAAGCTTTAGAGTTCCTTGGAAAAAGAGAAAAAAGAAAAATAAAACCTGGATTAGAGAGAATAGAGAGAATTTTACAAAATTTAGATAATCCTCATAAAGATAAAAAAATAATTCATATTGCTGGAACAAAAGGTAAAGGTTCAACATCAACTTTTATAAGTAATTTACTTATTTCACATAAATTTAAGGTTGGCTTATATACATCTCCCCATCTACAATCTTTTAGAGAGAGAATCTCAATAAATAAAAAATTAATTGAATCAAAATATTTTGGTGAAATGGTTTATAGAATAAAAGAAATTTATGAAAAAGATGCCTATTTTAATACAATTGGTGAACCTTCAATGTTTGAAATTTTAACTTCACTTGCTTTTAAATATTTTGATGATAAAAAAGTTGATTTCATCATACTTGAAACTGGACTTGGAGGTAGATTTGATGCAACAAATATTATATCAGATCCTATTGTAACTGTTATAACAAAAATTGATTATGATCATATGGATATTCTTGGTAATACACTGAAAGAGATTGCTTTTGAAAAAGCAGGAATAATAAAAAAAGAAAGACCACTGGTGTTATCAAAGCAGGAAAAAGAGGTATTAGATGTTATTTTACAAAGAGCCAATGAGATGTATTCAAAAGTTTATGTTGAGGGAGTTGATTTTAATACACAGGATATTCATATAGAAAAAGACAGAACTTTTTTTACATATAAATCTAAAAATAACTATTTTGAAAATTTAGAAATAAAGTTATTAGGAATGTTTCAAGTTTCAAACTCATCTTTATCAATAAAAATCATTGAAATTTTAAATGATTTAAATATCATTAGTTTAGATGAGAAAAAAGTCAGGAAAGGTTTATCAGATTCATTTATTGCAGGAAGAGGAGAAATTGTAAAAAAGAATGGAAGGACATATATACTCGACGGAGCTCATAATGCAATTTCAATGTATGAATTAAAAAATTTTATAGAAACATATTTTAGTTGTGGTAAAATAAATATGATTTTTGGTATATTAAATGATAAAGATATTGAGGGAGTTTTGAAAGTGATATTACCTTGTGTTGATAAGGTAATTTTAACTGAACCAGAAGGAGTAAAAGAGAGAAGGACAGAACCTTCTACTCTCTTAGAAATTATTAAAAAGAATTTCCCAGAAAAAGAAGTAACAATTACAAAAAATATAAAAGAATCTTTTATTGAATCTAATAAATTTTTTAACAATAACTATCCAATATTAGTCACTGGTTCATTTTATGTAGTTGGTGAATTTAGGAATTATTTAAATATATTCTATACTTATTAAGGAGGTGAATTTGCCTAATCAAAACAGTACTGATATATTTGAACCTTTGAAAGCCTACACTGCTTATTTTTATTTAGTATTAATTTTATTTATCATTTTAATTGCTTATTGGGTTTATCAGGATTCTAAAAAAAGAGGATTTGGTCAATATTTCTGGTCTATATTGGTCATTTTTGGTGGAATAGTTTTTCCTTTTATCTATAATGCTATAGGTAATCCTACATGGATTTTTCATATCTTATCATTTCCAATTGGTGGTATTATTCCACTTTTGATATATCTTATTGTAAGACCACTCTGGACTAAAGATGATCTTGAACTTGATAAGTTAGAAAAAGAGACATTACAACTTGAAAGAGAATACTGGGCTTTTTTACTTTCAAAAGAAAAAATGAAATGTCCAAATTGTGGTGCACCTATTAAAGAAAATTGGTTAATATGTCCTTATTGTAAAACAGTTTTAAAAAAAGAGTGTTCTTTTTGTGGAAAACCAATAGATCTTGATTGGGATATGTGTCCATATTGTGGACATAAACAGAAAGAAGAAGAGAAAAAATGAAGGTATTAACATTTAAAAAAGGAGGGGTTCATCCTAAAGAGAATAAAATAACTAAAGATAAAAAAATTGAATTTTTTTTTGATGTTAATGATATAATTGTTCCTTTACATCAACATACTGGTGCTCCAAATCAACCACTTGTTAATGTAAATGATAAAGTTTTAATGGGAGAAAAAATTGGAGATTGTGATGCAAAAGTTTCTTCACCTGTTCATTCTCCAATTTCTGGAGAGGTGGTTTCAATTGAAAATGTTATCCTTCCAACTGGAAAATTTTCATTATGTATAAAAATTAAAAATGATAAAGAGTACAAATTACATGAAAGTGTTGTAAAAAGAGAAAATATTGATTCTTTGGATAAAACAGAACTCCTTAATATAATTAGAGAATCTGGTATAGTTGGTATGGGTGGCGCAGCTTTTCCAACTCATATAAAATTAACGCCTCCTCCTAATAAAAAAGTTGAATATCTAATAATAAACGGTGCTGAATGTGAGCCATTTTTAACATGTGACTATAGATTAATGGTTGAAGAAAGTGAAAATATTGTAAAAGGTGTTGAAATTTTAATGAAAATTTTAGAGCCAAAAAAAGTTATTTTTGGTATTGAAGAAAATAAAAAAGATGCAGCAGATGAACTATATAAGATTATAAAAAATAAAAATTTATCAAATATTATAGATATTGTTATTCTTAAAACAAAATATCCTCAAGGTTCTGAAAAACATCTAATAAAAGCAATAATTGGAAAAGAGGTTCCATCTGGCGGTCTTCCTTTTGATGTTGGATGTATTGTTCAAAATGTTGGAACAACACTTGCCATTAAAGAAGCAGTTTGTGATGGAATGCCCCTTATTGAAAGAGTTTTAACTATAAGTGGCTCAGGTGTAAAGGAATCAAAAAATGTTAAAGTTAAAATTGGTACTCTATCAAGAGATATTGTTGATTATTGTGGTGGGATAGAAGGAGATTTAAGAAAAATAATTTTTGGTGGACCCATGATGGGTTTTTCATCTTATACTCTTGATGTTCCGATCACTAAAGGAACTTCGGGTCTACTTTTATTCACTGATAAAGAGGTTAAAGAGTATGAAGAGTTACCTTGTATTAGATGCGGAAGGTGTGCCAATTCTTGTCCGATGTATCTTATGCCAATGTTTATTGATATGTATTCAAGAATAGAGGATTTTGATAAAGCTAAAGATTTTGGCGCTTTAGATTGTATTGAATGTGGTGCTTGTGGATATGTTTGTCCTTCAAAAAGATATCTTGTTCAATCAATTAGATATGCGAAAAATGAACTAATTAAAAGGAAAAAATAGTGGAGGAAAAATGAAAGATAATAAGGTAATTGTATCTTCTTCTCCTCATATTAGAGACCCGATAACTACAGCTCAAATAATGAGGTTAGTATTTATTGCACTTCTACCTGCTGCAATTTGGGGTATTTATTCATTTGGATTGCAAGTTTTTTTAATAATTATAACAAGCATAGTTACTTCAATTTTATCTGAGTTTTTATATCAAGTTATTACAAAGCAAAAAATTACAATAAAAGATGGAAGTGCGGCTTTAACTGGCCTTCTTCTTGCATTAACTGTTTCACCTCAAACTCCATTATGGATGATTGCTATTGGTGCTTCTTGTGCAATAATTATAGCAAAACAACTTTTTGGAGGACTTGGTTCAAATTTTGTTAATCCTGCTCTTTTCGGAAGAGCAGTTATATTTTTATCATGGACTGCTATATTAAATAAATGGCCTAAGCCTCAATATAATTTTTTTAAATATTTTACTTCTACTACTCCATATATAACAACAGCAACTCCGCTTGATCTTTTCAGATCAGGTAATCTTCAAATCTCAACCTCTCTTTATAAAGATCTATTTTTTGGAAATATTGGAGGCTCAATTGGAGAAACATCAAAACTGCTTTTACTTTTAGGAATAGTTTTCCTATTTTTAATTAGAAAAGATATTATTGATTTAAAAATTCCTTTCACAATAATTTTAACTGTTGCTGTTACATCTATAATTTTAAAGCAAGATCCACTTTTCCACATCTTATCTGGAGGCTTAATAATAGGTGCTTTTTATATGGCTACTGACTATGTAACAAGTCCTGTAACAAATTTAGGAAAGATAATTTATGGTATAGGTATTGGAGCCTTAACTGTTATTATTAGAAATTTTGGAGTTTATCCAGAGGGTGTATCATTTGCAATTTTATCTATGAATGTTGTTACTCCATTTTTAGACCAATTAAAACCAAGAATCTTTGGTACAGGAGTTAAGAAATGAAAAATATTATAAAATCTGGATTAACAGTTTTTATAATAGCAACTATTGGAACTTTACTTCTTGCATGGGTTTACTCTTTTACAAGTCCAAAAATTGAGGAACAAAAATTTCTAACAATCAAAAATGCAATAGAAGAAATTTTTCCAAATCAGACTGAATTTAATGAAATTCCTGAATATAAAAATAAAGTTATTGAAAATAATATTAATATAATAACTATTTATAAAGTTGAGCTCCAAGATGGAAAAGAGGGTTTCATTATAAGAGCTACCTATTCTGGTTATGGAGGTAAAGTTGAATCGCTTTTTGGTTATCAAGATCAAAACTGTAAAGGTGTTTATGTTCTTGAACATTCAGAAACACCAGGCCTTGGATCATTGATAACATCAAAAGATTTCACAAATCAATTCATAAATAAGAATTTAAAAGACCCCTTTATAGTTAAAGAGGATGTTCAAGCAATAACTGGGGCTACAATATCATCAAGAGCAATATCAAATGCTATTAAAATAATTGGAAAATTCTATTTAGAGAATATTTATGGAGGGAATAAGTGAAAAAAAATATATTTAAAGAGTTCACAAAAGGTTTGTTTAAAGAAAATCCAATTTTAATTATTATGCTTGGTTTATGCTCTTGTCTCGCAGTTTCAACTGATGTATCTAATGCTTTAGGTATGAGTTTAGGCTTTAGCTTTGTTCTTATAATTTCTGAATTATTGGTATCAATTTTTAGAAAAATAATACCAAATGAAGTAAGAATACCAATATTCCTTATTTTTATAGCTGTTCCAACAACAATCGTAGATCTTGTAATGAAAGCATATTTTCCTTCACTTTCAAAATCAATGGGTGTATTTATTCCTTTAATTGTTGTTAATTGTATAGTTCTCGGAAGAATAGAGGCATTCTCTTATAAAAAGAACTTTGTTGAAAATTTAATGGATTCACTCGGAATGGCTTTAGGATATTCATGGGTTATAATAGTTTTAAGTATAATAAGAGAGATTTTTGGTAAAGGAACATTTTTAGGTATTAGAGTAATGCCTGAAGTATATCAACCTATGTCTATTTTAACTTCTCCACCTGGTGGTTTCTTCTTGATTGCAGTATTTATTGCTTTACTAAATGGAATTTTAAAAAGGAGGTCATAAATGTTATCCAATCTTCTAAAAATAATAATCTCAGCAGCAATTGTTGATAATATGGTTTTTATAAGATATATAGCTCTATGTTCATATGTTGGTGTTACTAATTCAATTGACGCATCCATTGGAATGGCCTTTGCAGTTATTTTTGTTCAAACAATTGCAACTGCTATAACATGGATAATTTTTCATCTATTTATGCAGGGCCTTGAATTTCTTGAGATAATTGTATTTATATTTACAATTGCTGCTCTTGTTCAACTTGTAGAAATTTACTTAAAAAAGAATGTTCCTTCTCTTTACAAAGCAATGGGTATTTATTTACCTCTTATTACAACCAATTGTATGATTCTTGCTGTAACATTTATTAATATTGATAAAAATTATACTTTCATTGAGAGTTTAGTTTATGCATTAGGAACCTCTTTTGGTTATGGATTAGCTCTTTTGATTTTAGCTGGAGTAAGAGAAAGGTTAAGACTTTCTAATATTCCTAAATTTTTTAAAGGATATCCCATAGTTTTTACATCAATGGCCTTAATAGCAATTGCTTTTTTAGGTTTTAAAGGTTTAATAAAGTAACGGAGGAATTTGATGAATTTTATTATTAAATCAGTTATCCTTATGGGTCTACTTTCAATAATTTTTGGAATTTTACTATCTTGGTTTAATAAAATTTTTGAAGTTAAAGTTGATGAGAATGTTTCAAAAATTCTTTCACTTCTTGCTGGAGCAAATTGTGGTGCTTGTGGATATGGTGGATGTGAAGCATTAGCAAATGCAATAGTAAAAGAGGGTGTAGATCCTACAAAATGCAAAGTAACCAATGGCGAAAATATGACAAAAATATTAATTACTATTGGAAAAAATCCATTAAGTATTCAAAAATTAAAACCGGTTTTAAAATGTGTTGCTAATAGATTTTTTGAAAAGAAAAGGGCTTTATATCAAGGGGTTGAAGATTGTAGAGAGACTGTTTTTGCTTTTAATGGTGAAAAAAGTTGTGAATATGGCTGTATTGGTCTTGGTACTTGTGAAAGAGCCTGTCCATTTGATGCTATAAAAATGAAAGATGGATTACCAATTTTCGATTATGATAAATGTACTGGATGTGGAATTTGTGCAAATATTTGTCCGAGAAATGTAATTGAAATGGTTAATTGGAATGAATTTGGAATTGTTATGTGCAATAACCCAAAAAAGGGAATTGATGTGAGAAAAGAGTGTAAAAGAGGGTGTATAAAATGTGGGATATGTATAAAAGTTTGTCCAACAAATGCAGTTTCTTGGAGCAAAAATGGACTTCCAATTTTCGATATGTCTAAATGTAATCTTTGTAATTTATGCGTTGAAAAGTGTCCAACCTATGTTATAAAAATTCAAAGAGATGAAGTATTGCTTTTAGTTGAAAAGGAGCCAGAAGAATTAAAAGTTTAAAATTATATAAAAATATATTATAATTTATGCAGTGAAAAAATTACTAATAATTATAATAATTTTTTTATTAATTCCAGTTATTTCAATAGCGCAAAATAAGGGCTATAAAAAAATTATTACTATAAAAGAAATTGGTGGATTATCAAGAAATCCCTGTTTTATTGATTTAATAATAGAGGATGATAATTTAAAAAAAGATAGTAGTGTTATTTTAATTGATCCAAAAACAAATAAAGAAGTTCCAATATATATATTTGAACAAAGTGATAAAAAAGTAAAATTTAGATTTGAAACCACTATAAACAAAGGAGAAGAAAAACAATTTGAGTTAAGATTTGGAACAGGAGAAAAAAGAAGTGAAACTAATCTTATAAATTATACTTATCCTAATTTTGTAGGTACAGAGTTTTATGGAATTTCTTTTGAAAAAATTTATATAGTTGGTTTAAAAGATAGTGATGTTCAGGTAGTTAATAAAGATGGAAAAACCCTTTTTGAAGGAAAAATTAAATATGGTCAATATAAAAGAATTGATTTAAGCTCTCCACAAATTTTTTATATCAAATCGACTGGTCCAATAGTTGTAACTGTATCTTCGATCGGTATTGCAAATGATAACTTTCCACAAGATAAAAGTGATGATGATTTAACATATTTGATTAGTTCTGAAGGATTTTTCTTTACACAAAAAAATATTTTTGCAGTTAGTTTTTCTGATTCAAATTCAGTATCGATTGAAGATGCTGGAGGAGAACTTATATTTAAAGGTAATATTAATAAAGGTGAATTAGTAAATAAAAGTTTAAGAAGTCCCGCTCTTGTTTATTATAAATCAAGTAGTCCATTATTAATAATTTATGGAGTTTTTGATGATTCAACTTTTCTTCCAATAATACCATATAAGAATTATAGTTTAAGTTTTGGTGATTTAAATATATTCTCTTTAGATGATGGTTTAAATTATAAAATCAATTTGCTATCTTCAAAAAAATCATTAGAAGGTTTATTAAAAAAATATGAATATAAGGTAATTGAAACTTCTTTAGAACCATTTGAGATTTCATATAATAAAAATTTGTATTTATATCTATTAGGAAAATCCTCAAATTTTGGTGGTGAACAAATTTTAAACAAATTTGGTAATACATCTGATAAAGATTTTACATTCTTAACTGGAAAAATTTCAACTAAATATTCTACTGGACATAAAAGAATAGTTTATGTGCTATCACTTTATGACAACAATGAAATCACAATAAATGATTTAACATTAAATAAAACTAATAAAATTACATTACAAAAAATGGGTGTTTATCAATATGAAACAGAAAATTCGCTTTCTAAAATAAATATAACATCTAAAAATGATGTTGTTGTTTTTGAAACATCAAATCATATCAATAGAGAAATTTTCTATAATATTTCACCAGTAAAAGATGATTCCATATTAATTACTTTGGGTAAGACAGAATTAATAACTGGGGAGACAAAACCTCCTATCAATCAAAAACCAATAGTTGAAACTCCTGAAGGAATAATAAATATTATTCTCTGGGAAATATCATTAATTAAAGATAGATTTTTAAGTTTTATAAATAATTTTACTATAGTTTTACCTTTTATTAAAAATATTGAATTACCTCCTATTTTACAAGGGATAAACTTTATACTTATTATTGCAGTTGTAATTTTATTTATTGTTTTATTGTTCATATTTTTGAGAAAAAGAAAAGTTGTTAAAGAGAGAGTTAAAGAGCCAGAAGAAATAGAAGTTTTAACTGAAAATTTAGAACCTGTGATGGAAAAAAAGGAAAAATTTGGTTTAGAGGAATCCCCTATAGAAAAAAAAGAAAATAATATTCCAGAAGAATTAAAAGAAAAAGAAGAAATTAAAACCCCAGAAGAAAAAGTTGAGATCCCAGAAGAAAAGATTAAGACACCAGAAGAAAGGATTGAGATTCCAGAAATAGAGAAGATCGAAACTCCAGAGATTGAGAAAGTTGAAACAAAAGAAGAAGAAATAATTGAACCTCCAAAAAAAGAGGAGTTTAAACTTCAAGAACAAGAGGAAACAATAGAAATAGAAGAACTAATGCCTAAACCAGAAACTATTAGTGAAAAGAAGATGGAAGAAATTATTCCAAGAATTGCAAAGACAGAAAAAATAGTTGATACTTCTGTATTTAAAGGTAGAATTGTTCTTGATAGAAAAGCAATGATGAAAATTCTTGAACTTGACTATTTTCCATTTCTTGAAGAGGCCTATATAACTTCTAAGGTTGCGAGTGAATTACCTATGAAATATAGAACAAGTGAAAAAATAAAATCAGTTGAACTCACAAGATTTGAAGAGAGTATGGCTGAAGATCTTGGTAAGAGAGTTGGAGGTTCAAAAGAAACAGGAGAAGCTTTGGCTTTAGCATTGAAATTAAAAATTGATAAATGTATAGTTGGTGAAAAATTTAATAAAATTTTTCAAAATATCAATATTTATTCATATGAAAATTTTGAGTGAAAACTATGACTATTTTAATTGGAGCAATTAGTCCTCACCCTCCCCTACTTATTCCAGAAATTGGAAGGGGGGAGATTAAATATGTAAAAAAAACTGATGAAAGTTTAAAAAGGGTTTCTAAAAAATTTAATGAATTAGATATTGACACTGTAATTTTTATTAGCCCTCATGCTCCATTTATTAGAAATGCCATATCCATATATTCTAATGAAGATTTGTATGGTGATTTTTCTCAATTTGGATCTCCTAAAGTTTCTTTTGAATTTGAAAATGATTTAGAAATAATGAATAGTTTAATTGATGAAGGAAAAAAATATGGTATAAATTTTGTTAAACTATCTAAGGATTATTATCTTGATCATGGAGTTCTTGTTCCTTTATATTACCTCAATCAAAATATTAAAAGAAAATTTAAAATTGTTGCAATGAGTCAACATTTTACAATAGATATTAAAGAACTTACTATTGTAGGAGAAATAATAAAAAAAGTTGGAAGTGAGACAGATAAAAAAATTGGAATAATAGCTTCTGGAGATATGTCTCATAGACTTTTAGAAACAGGACCTTATGGCTTTCATCCATCGGGACCAAAATTTGACAATTTAATAATAAACTCTATAAAAAACGAAAATTTTCAGGATTTAATCTCTATACCAGAGGATATTTTAGAAGAAGCTGGGGAGTGTGGATATAGATCAATTGTTACTATTTTTAGTGCTATGCCTTTTGAAGATTATAAAACAGAAATATTATCACATAAAGGGCCTTTTGGTGTAGGTTATCTTGTTGTTTTGATTGAAAGGAGATAAATGATGCATAAACTTGTGAAACTTGCAAAGGATACAGTTGAACTTTATATAAAAGAAAGGAAAATATTAAGACCAAATTTAGAAGAGTATAAAGAATATCTGAATATAAAAAAGGGTGTGTTTGTAACACTTCATAAAAACAGTGACTTAAGAGGTTGTATTGGTACATATTTACCAACAAGAGATAATATTATAGAAGAGATTATTATGAATGCAGTTGCTGCATCTACAGAAGATCCAAGATTTCCCCCTGTATCAATCAATGAGTTACCTTCAATCGAATATTCTGTTGATATTCTCGAAGAACCTGAAGAGGTTTCAGATATAAATGAATTAGACCCAAAAGAATATGGAGTAATTGTTGCAAAAGGATTTAGAAGAGGTTTACTTCTTCCAGATATCGAAGGAGTTGATACAGTTGAAGAACAATTAAGAATAGCAAAATTAAAAGCAGGTATAAATCCATCTGATAATAATGTAGAAATATATAGATTCAAAGTAACAAGACTTCATTAATTTAAAAAGTTAGATGCAAAAAGATATTGACAAATATTTTATGCAGATTGCTTTAAAAGAAGCATATAAAGCTTATAATGAGAATGAAATTCCTGTTGGTGCAGTAATAGTATCAAATGGAAAAATTATCTCAAAAGGACATAATAAAAAAGAGAAATATAAAAATCCAACAAATCATGCAGAAATTATTGCAATTAAAAAGGCTGTTAAAAAAATAGACGATTGGAGATTAAATAATTGTGAAATTTACATTACAAAAGAACCCTGCATAATGTGTGCAGGTGC
>Ga0209506_1002014_pt1 | contig 19140 bp, 22 predicted proteins | sample AD_JPNHG2_MetaG_FD_184409 | JGI IMG/M metagenome (GOLD analysis project Ga0209506, IMG submission 184409) | Active sludge microbial communities of municipal wastewater-treating anaerobic digesters from Japan - AD_JPNHG2_MetaG (SPAdes) (version 2) | ecosystem: Engineered > Bioreactor > Anaerobic...
GACCCTTTTCATTGCCGCCTAACGTTTGGCGGCTATGCGCCGTTTCAATGGCGTATAGCCGCTGTTAGCGGTAGTTCTATTTTATTTTTCACAAACCACTATGTATTCTTTTGTCATTGTTCCTTTTCTTTGTCCCACTTTGTTTGAAGGTGAGTTCTGTAATGGCATAGCCTTATTTCCTAATAATCTTTCATAAGTTATTATGTGTCTTAATCCATAATTTTCAAATCTTTCAGCAATAAACTGGTCAGTTGGAAGTTGAATATCTTTTACAGTTCTATTACCTACAATATAAATGATTTTACCTCTTTTCTTAATGCTATTTGCTACGTCTTTAATCGATTTATCAAGGTCAAAATAGAATGACGATACCTCTAAAGCTCTTCGTATTGATTTTTTTGAAATTTCATTAATAAAATCAGTAATTATACTGTTAGGATAAATCTCTTTTACGACGCTACCACCCATCAACATTTTGTCAATTTGTCTTGCATATTTTATTCCAAACCATTGATTACTGAACATTGAAAATTGACCATAAGCAACAGTTGTAAAACTATCACCATAAGGTGGACTTGTTAAAACAATATCGAACTCGTTTTCTTTTTTAGGAAATTTACTATAACTAATATCAATTTTAACCTCATTTAATTTTGGTAAATAGTATTTCTCATAAATATCAATTACTTTGTTAAGTTTGTCAAAATAAACTCCAAAAACATCTGGATTAAATTGTAGTATTTCTTCTGGCTTTATTCGGTATAATTTAAATTCGTGATTTCTTGTATAGGAACATTCTCTAATTGTTTCTGATAGAGGAACTAAAAATAATCTTCTAATGTCAATTTGGATTTTATCAATGAAATGTTTTAAAACAGATAAGTTTTGCAAAACAACTTTTGAAAACCAAAAATCAACATTGTAATGTTGAGGGATTTCAATTTTTTTAAGGTTATCCTCAATCTTTATAAATTCATAAACTCTGTTTCTCAGTTGCCGTCTAATTTCTTTAGCTTTTTCTATGTCAACTTTGGTAAATTTAGCTCTTGAAATTAAAACAGCGAGTGGGTTAATATCAAAACCATACATTTCTGTTAACCCTCTATCAAGCCCAACAGTAAAAGAAGAACCAGAACCACAATAAGGGTCAAGTAGTTTACCTCTTTTTATTTCAAATTCTTTAAATAATTCAATCCCAATTTGAGGTATCATTGTTGCAGGATACTTATGTATATTGGGATAACTCGTTGAGTATGATTGTCCAATAAAATCATACTTTTCATTTCTTATTACTTTGTATTTCATAAGTCAATTATGCTTTGAAAAAGTAAAGGTAATTTATCTTCATAAGTCCTAAATCCTGTTCCGTGATTGCGTGCCATTGTTCCTTTGTCGTGAAGTCTTAAATCAACAAGTATATTTTCTTCTCTAAATTGATTCGCCAATAATTCAGGAGAAGTGCCTCTCATAAGTTGTGCCCTGTAAAAATGGAAATATTCAATACCATCTCGCTCTTCAGTGAATGCAGAAACAAAGAGTAAAGCTGGCATTTTTTGCATAAATCTATCAGCCAGTGTTTCTAATTTCCAAGTGGCAACAACTTCGCCAGATATATGTCTTACTGAAATTTCGGTTTTTTGGACATCAAGAAAAAGCCCAGCGCTATTTGGTTTAAGCGACATTGTATAATATAAACCTTGTCTACCATCTTTATCTAAACTACCATATTTTTTAACAGCTTCAAGAGGAGGCATCTTCCAAACTTTGTTATTAAAAGTAAATAGTGTTATTAGGCTATTCCCTTTTGTTCTATGAGCTTTGAGTTCAGCTCCTTCAATATCGGGGTGTGCTTCATTATTTTCAATAATACCCAAATGAGTTTCCAAAGTATGCCCAATTCCTGTTGGTCCTCTACGTGTTGTAGGAACAAAACCTTTGTTTTTTATTTCATTAAATTTTTTTCTAAACTCGTCAATTGTCATTTTACTATTTTCTTTGTGCCAAAGTTATAAATTAAATTAATTCAATTTTCAATGTTTCTTGTTTTTTAGAATTACCGCTAACGGTTTCGGGCTTTGCGTTCGGGCGGGTTTCGAAGCGCAAAACTGTCAACCAGCACTGAACTTGAATAGAAGCACAGAGCTTCAAGTTTTCACGTCACCCCGCCTGACGCAAAACCCGTGTTAGTGGCTGCCAATCTTCTTGTCATTAATTTAAAAAACTGTAATTTTTGATATTATTCCATTTACGACATGAATATACTCCATAAAGCCTATGCTATATTTTCCGTTTGGTGCTTTCTCTCCATTTATAAATACTCTTTGACCTTTTTCGATATAATATAAGTTGTTACTTAGCTGCACTTCAATTTCAACATTCCCCCTTTTTATTAAGGTCTTCGAATTTTCTGCGATTTCTTTACCGGTATTTATTATAATACCTGTTGTATCTTCAATGGATTGTCTTAAATGTGGTTCCAGGTATTTCTTTGTCAAAAAGTCAATTACCTTATCTAATGAGTTGAGTTCTCCGTCATATTTATTTTCATTTATAAGGAAAGCATATTCGTCTTTACCGTCAACTTTCAATGCTAAAATATTCTCGTCAAAAAAGCCGTGTTTAAAAAGATAGCTTTCCTCTTTTTTGTCAATGAGTAAAGAATTATTGCCAAGATATTCCCATCTCGCTTTTTCAACTTTCCCATTTTGAGAAATCAATAGGTCATTGTTTGTCCTAAAAATGTAAACATTTTTGTTATTTACAATGTCGTCAATAACGACCCAATGTTGATTTGTCAATAGAGTTAGGTTGTCCAGTTTTTGAGAAAACCTTTGAAGTTTCGGTATCAAGTCGGAGATAAAAGTCTTCATTTTATGCCTCTATTACGTTGTTTTTGGTTGCCACTAACGGTTGGCCGCTTGCCGCAGTGGGGGATATAGAAGCACTAAACTGTCAACCAAGCACAAATGTTGATAGAAGCACTTCATTTGATTTAACCACGTAAGCCCCCATTGCGGCAAACGGCTGTTGTATGCCGTTTTTCTTTTTCAGTCAATCAATTCCATTAGTCTAGCAAGTGCAATTTCGGTTGCAATTCCATCTGCTATCATTTCGACAGTATCATGAACTATTTTATCAATTACTTGATGTCTAAACCCAAGTTTGATTGCTGTCAATTTACAGAGTGCAATTTCATTTTTGTGAAATTCACCATCAACCATCATTACCATCACCATATCATAAAGCTGTTCTATTCTTTCACGATAACTGTCAGGTGGATAAAAAGCAATACTATCTGGTCTTTGAAAAATACGATTTAACTCGTCAGGTGAAAGTCCGGCTCTTACACCTATTTTAAAAATCAAGTCCATTTCATTTTTGTCAAGTGAGCCGTCAGCACATGCTAATGCAACTAAATTACGGATGTGACTAAGTCGTTTCTTTTTATCTCGACTGTCGAAGAGTTCAATAAATTTCATGTTAAGTTGTTTTAAGTTAATTATTTGATTAAAAGTCCGATTATTAAGGTAACTATGCCCGCAACAAATGATACAAGCATGTCATTTCCAAGTCCCTTACCGCTTGCAAATCTTACTAAAAACCCCTTTGTTAATGTTGGGCCTAAAAACCAAACTATTCCAAGATTGATAAAGAAGATAGCTATCCAATTAGCATCAAAAACTATAGTCAAAGGAATAACAGGTAATACAAATCCACTTATCCATGGTATAGAACTCATTAATGGATTGTTAACATACATGGGTTGGTCCCATTTGTCTTGGCTTGTTATAGTAGCATGGATGCCAAAAGTTGCGATAAATAGTATTGCTGAAATAATTAAAATAATTGTTGCCATATGATTTTTGTTTAAATTCCTTTTAGTACATTATTTTTATGATTGGAAATCACTACTGCCATTTCACTTATCATAATTTCAGCAATTCGTTGTTGTTCAAATATGCTAAGGTTACGAACATTATTGAATTGCTTTTCATGAACGACTTCCTTTTGGAAGTATTTATATTTCCAAGTTATTGTTAGATGTCCAGTGCTATACATGAAATTAATTATTTGGTTTTGTCCTGTTTGATACAGATTAAAGCTGCGTTTGTCAAGAATTGTAACAGTCCCCATTCCGTTAAACGCTGCTTCATTTAATCTGTCAACTAAGAATTGGAATTTTTCAGATAGTGTCTGACTTTGTAAGTCATAATTGTCTTTGTTTAAGTCAATAATAAAGCGTATCAAGAAATATCCAATGATTGCTATAACTATTATCCAAATCATGTTTTGTTTTTTTATCAGTTAATTTAGTGTTCTTTCATCATAAAATGGCATACAACGGTGAGTATATGAAAAGTTGCCGATTTAGAAGCATTTATTTTCAATTCACTACAATGTTCAATCGGGCCGTAAGACTTGATTTCACTACTATTTCGGTAATTTTTTATATACATTGTTGTAGGGCGTTTTCATTCTATTTTCCTGATTTTGTCCTATTACAATTTTTACACAACATTTGACAATTTTCTTCAATCGTTTTACCGCCTTCGTGCCAAGGTGTAATATGGTCAGCTTCCATCTCGGTTATTTCAAAATGTTTGTTACATTTAACGCAAATGCCTTTTTGTTGCTCATAAACTTTTTGTTTCATAGCGTCAGTAAACGCTCTTATTGAAAGATACTTTTCATTTCTTGTTAAAACATAAGGATAAATCCCTTTTTTATTCGTTACATCATCATCAAGTATTAATGCTGCAATTTCTTCTTCCAATTTCTCTGTATCATATGTTTCATCTTTGAATTGATTGTATAATGTTCCCCAATCAATACCTTTCATAAATTTTTTCCTTTTCTTATTGTATTTTTCTGGGAAAGTAGCTTTTACCCAAGTTATTACGTCTTGAAAATATCGCCATAATGCACTTGCATTAGGGTCGTGCTGGTGTTTTGACATATAATCTTCAATATTCCCATCAGAAATCCATTTTATAGCAGTTTCTAAATAATCTTGTCTTATGGGAGAGCCGTTAAGGTAATCACTACCTATTTGATATGCAGCACAGTTGGTCTTGCTAAAATATCTTTTTGCATCTGTTACCCAAGTGCCTGAATAAACTGCATTTCTTAATTCTTGGTCTGTGAGCTTTTCTCCGGCTATGTTAATTGTTTTGAACCACTCTAATTTTTCGCTATCTGTACCCTCACAGAAATAAACCATTAACTTGTAATTTAAAATTTGTTCTTGCTTGTCTTTTGTGAGGTTATGGAATGCCATACCATTAATTGAGAAGTCGCCATTTACATATTGACAAATTGAAATAGTACGCTGCTGTCCGTCTATTATTTCAAAATTACCGTCTTCACGAACCGCCCAATACATTACATTTAAAGGAAAATCCTTTGTAATGGTGTCAATTACAGCGTTTCTTTGTTTGTCTTTATAGATAAATTCTCTTTGGTAGGGAGGACGAATATCCAATTTACCGCCATAACCGACAACACCTTCTTCTGCGTTGTCTTTAAATCCGTTTGTTAGTTCACGGACAGTTATTTCTTTCAATTCTATTTTCATTATTAAAGTCTTTTATTTTTTATAAAAATACGTGCATAAGTATTTTTCCCATTAATAATTGGTCGAGCATCTTTATCCCCTAAGAATGGGATTCCTACTACCTCTTTACTATAACCCGCTGATGATGCCATTCCTAATATTTCAAATTGTTTGGGATTGTACTTATCAACAAAAGTAATGGGTACACCCATTACCCCTTTATAATCAGCAGGAATATTGGCAACTTTAGAAACTTCTATACCGTCATAATTTTCATATTTGGGATATTCGTCTTCGTTGCCTTTGTATGTTTTAACAAGAATTAAATCTTCTTTATGTTTTTCAACTTCTAAATTGGTAAACCAGCAGGATGTGGAAACTCGTGCAATTTTTCTACCAGCTTCATCAATATGATGATATTTTTTCCAATGGTCAGGTACAACGAAGAACATCCCAACATTAAAGTTTGTATAACCCGTTCGTATTTTATCTTCTTTAATGAGTTTGAAAATCTCTTTGTATGTAATAGCATTTGTATTACCAATAATTAAAAACTTCTTATCGTATTCTACAAGTTGTGCTACAAATTCTCTAAACAAAGAGAAAGGAGGATTTGTTACTACGATATCGGCTTGTTTTAAAATTTCAATGCACTCTTTACTTCTAAAATCGCCATCACCTTTAAGCGGTTTTGCCGTGTTTTTATCGTTCTTTAAAAGGTATTCGACATCTAAAATATTTATTGCTCCATCTTTGTTAAAATCCTTTACCTCATTAATTTCAATCTTCATAGGCTCTTTTTGTTTAGAGGATTTCACTCCTTCAATATCAAAAATGGATAACTGTTTGCCTACAATTGGAGAGCCAGTATAACTTGTCGCAATAAGTTTCTTTAGACCAAGTGCATTAAAATTAGATGCAAAATATTTGAAGAAATTACTTTCAAAAGGGTCATCAGCATTACAATAAACAATTTTGTCTTTGAACTGGTCTTTGTAGTGCTTTAACTCTTTCTCAATGTCGGAAAGTTGAGTGTAAAACTCATCATTTTTGTTTTCTTTTGCTTTAAGCAAATCTCTTTTTGCCATTTATCTTTACTTTTTAATTCTGTTATATTCTTTATAGTTTTACAAATGCCCTACAACGGCTGGGGGTGTGGCAAGTGTGGGAGAGCGTGTTACGTTTTCGTCCCCCGACGAAAACGCCCGAGCGGGCGAAACCGCTCCGAAGTTCCAATGTCAACCCACATTGGCTACACCCCTTGTTACAAGCTGCCATTTTGTATTAATTTTTGTCCATTAGATTCTTTCATTAAGTTGTCCCAATCAAAAGGTGTTTTCAAGTATGATTCATCATTTCCACCAATAGGTTCAAAATTCTTCAATACCTTATCTTCTCCAGTGGGAAAGTTATTATCTTCGTAATATTGATTCTCAATAAATAAGTTTTTTAAACTTTCTATCAAATCTTTATCGAACCTGTCAATATAATCTAAATATCGGATACCATGAATACAATACTTCCAATTAGTTTTAATCTCTTTTCCTTTAAATGTTTTTTCTACAATCATATAAACCTCAATCCCATTTAAGAAATCATCGGTTACCTTAAATTTTGTCTCATTCCCTAATTCAATTTCATTTTCGGAATTCAAATAGTATTGCAAATCAATTCGAGCCAGATAATCATTTGTATAATTTTTATTCAATCCCTCATATAGCACTTCAATAATGCTTTGATAATGATTAAATGCAGCTCTTCTAGCTTCAATTGGGGAGGAATTACGAAATTCTTTTCTCGTATTCACATAAGCATCTGAAATATCGATTCCTTTTAAGAAATTATCAAGTTTGTCTCCAACTTTTCGACGCCAAAAACGTGCTTCAACAGTGTAATAAATCTGTACTTCCATTAATCAAGTATTATTCCTCTAAATGATTTTTTATTCGATAGACTATTTGCTAAGATAAAACAATAATCAAAATACTTAAGTGTTTCTTTTATAGGCATGTTTTTAGTCCCAGGATAACAAATGGCTGTGTAACACACCTTTTCATTTTCAAGTAAAGCCATTCTTGAAACAAATTTTTTTGAGACTTGGTCTGCACGATGAGCATCTAATTCAATCACGTGTTTGAAATCAAATTTTTTAGAAAAACCTACAATATCAATGCTATCTTTGTATTTTTCAGTTATTCGATATTCTGTTTCCCAAGTAAATGAATCATAATTTTCATTTAAATATTCTGTTAATTCATGTTGTAAGTTGACAACATCAGAGTGTAATTTCTTCTTGAATACAAATTTCTTTAAAATGTTTATTAAATCATCGTGTTTATTGTCAGGTACATAATCAACTAAAAGAGGTTTTTCAACAACAATTGTATCGTTCTCTTCTTCTCTAAAATCAACATACAGTTTAATCGCTTGTTTGAGAGTTGCGGAACCTGTTCTAATATTTCCATTTATTGGTACTAAATGCCTTTGCATTTTGTTTTCTCGCTCATCTTCTGTAGAATAATTCAATAATTCAATGATAGAATTACATTTATCCTTACGATATGCTATTTCTAAATCACCGTAATATTTTTCAACATTTTTACAATTAGAGATTCTATTTGCTACTGTTGTTGGAGTATCAACATATTTATTCTCTAACCACTTTTTAAACTCTTCTTGTTTCATAGTTCTATTTTTTTGATTCATTTTCATGGTTGCTTGTAACGGTTACGTATATGAAACGTTTGGCATTTCGAAGCACTGTCCTGCCAAGTTACAACAACTTTTGATACGGGCTGAAATGCTCTATAACCCACTGATTGCCAAATGTTTTATATACGATGTTATAGCCTGTGGTTATTCTTTTCTTAATTCCACAATTAAAATTCCAATCATGTTATTAAAGCCCATTACAGGTGTGATTATTTTTACAACACCACCGTCTTCTATAACTACCGTCTTTTTAATTTCAAAATTTATAAGACCTGAATAGCTTACTCCTTCAAACTTCTTGTCAGACGATAACAAAACAATTTTATTTTCAGGATTAATTAATTGAACTAAGTCTGCACCAGATTGCTTTACAAAAATTGTTAGTAGTTGACTTAGATTTTCAGTATTCTCTCTTAATAATTCGCTTCTTACAGACCACGAGAAAACATCAGTTGCAAACTCAAGGTGCTTTATTTGCAAACTGTCAATTTTGCTTTCATATTGAGTTATCAATTGTGTTTTCTCATTATTGAAATTATTCTCGTTTATGCGAATTTTAATGGAAAACCAGATAAAAACGACCAACAACAATAAGGTTAAAACTGTTGCAGCTTTATTGTTTTTGAAAAAGGCAACAACTTGACCTTTGAATTTGCTTTGGTTTTTAATTGGTTCGTTGTCATTGGTCTCTGCCAAATTATTTTTTTCTTCTGTGTTCATAAATTTCTGTTTAAATGGTTATTTAACTTTTTTTCTTGTCTGAATCTTCTAATGTTAGTTTTTTCAGTAGAGAAAAAACCAAACCGCCCGAAATTGCGCCCAAAATATAGATAGCAACACTTGCAAAAGAAAGTGGGATTTCTAAATGAAAATTCAGAAAACTAAGTCTCACTATTTCCATGTTCTGAATAGTGAAAACTACTGCTACTCCGATAAGAAGTAGCAGTAAAATTGTTTTTAACAATCTCATAACGATTACAATTTAGTTCTTGAAATTTCGATACCTGCTGGTTGGCAAAGACCTTCCTCATCCTCTGCTGTTATAAAAATTTCAACAGGTTTATAGGGGAAAGATGCTTTGTAGGTTGCTTTAACAGCGTTTTTCTGAGTAAAATGACCTACATTTCGAGTAATGCCAGCGTCAGATACTGCCCAAATAACATAGATTTTTTTCGGTGGGTTAAGTCGTTCAGTAGCAGCAAGATTATTTGCTGTAATTGTTACAAGGTAATTTGGTTTACCCTGCTTTTGGGTTTTTGCAGTAATGTCCGCAGCAGGTACTGTACTCGAAACAGGAAACTTGGCTGTGCTTGCACAAGATGTCATCAGTGCCACAACTCCAATAATTGCTAAAATTTTAATTGTTCTCATTTTTTTTAAAATTTAATTGTTTTGTTCCTACTCGTATGGCTTTTCAGTTTCGCCTCGTTTTTTTGAGTGGTCGCAGAACTCCACTTTTTATCTATAAGTCATGGCAGTTAAATCAAGAACTGTCACACAGAATTGTTGTTACTCGTTTCTGTCCGAGATTGCTATGTAGTCTTTTTACCATTGGCTATAACGGTCGAGTGTATGTGCCGTAAGGGATTGCGGACTACTTTCCTGTCGAAATACACCGAAGTTTGAGCGGGCTAATATGTTTGAATACCCACTGAAACCCTTATGGCACATACACTTTGTTAGCGTTTCGTTGTTCATTTTTCTCATTATTTCCCTTTCATTTTTGCTGCATAGACTTACTGTCCGAGCGTTTGTGTAGTCAAGCTCTTTTGTAGGTTTTTGGCAATAGCGTTGGCTGGTGCGACCTGCAAAAGTGCTTGACTACGAAGCCTGGGCATTCTAAAATTCGATTGTTATTTGTTGTGTTTCTATATGTTTTAGAGCAAGTTTATAAACTGTCGGAAAGTTTGTGTTACCTTCAATTTTCGGAATTAGATTTCTAAGTGCTTGATTAAATATTCCAATTGCCCATTTCTTCCTATCGGTTATGCGGAAAATAAAATCAACTTCATCAGGTTTCCAAGTTGTGTGAGTATTCGATTTTACACCGAAAGCAACACCAATAATAATATTCCGAACATTGTCGTTTTGGTCTATCACTTGTGCAACTACTAAAGTTTCTTTCAATGCTGTTTGTAATTTTTTGTCGTGCTTGTAACGCAAAATTTTTGCTGTGTCTTTCTCTATATCAGCTTGTCGGAACATACCTTTACTCTCATTTAACAACACATCAATTTTTGCGTTCTTCCTTGGAGGTAAAGCAATTATATCAGGGTATTCACGGGGTTGTGCTTTTCCTAAATCGGGATTAGGCAAAATTGCCCCACCACCTTGCGAACCAGGATATGAAATTGAAACAATTTTAAACTTGTTAGGAATTAAAACCCTGTGAGCAATCGCATAAGTTACTTCATCTTCATCAACTTCATTGCTTTCTTCAACAAGTGCGGAAGCACTTGAAAATTTAGTAGATGAAAAATAAGTTTTCAATAAATCAAGCATATCGCCTTTGCTGTTCCCTAACAATTTACGCCTGTCCCAAACAAGTTTTATTCCGTTGTGATTAAGATACATCCCGTCCAATAAAAACGCAATCGTAGAAACAACTTTGTTGTCTGAAATTTTGCTTTTGTGTTTTTCCCAAATAGGTTGAAAGTTTATTGTTTCGTCTAGCTTTTTAGCTCTTTTTGCGGCTTTAACTAATTCGTCAGTAAACCACCTTGGAACACCACCACTATCTATTGCAATCGCTTCTTTTAACTTACTTCGGAGTGTTGTCAAACTATCCAAATCCTTTTTCAATATGTCGTTTCCTCTCGGACGAACCAAAGCATATATGCCGAAAATTTTATGCGTTTTTGAAAACACAAACGAAATGAAGTTTAAAATTCCTCTGTCAGGGTCCATTGCGTGGCTGAAACGATTAATTTTTGCACCAATCCAATCTTCATTTACGAAGTAACGCAACTTATTTAAGTTTGTTGCTTTACGAGCCTTCCACGTTGCCAATAATTCTTTTGCACCTATTGCGTTATCAACTTCTTTCCGATAACTCTTGTAATGTGATGTTTGCTTTAAATCTTTGATTGAATTTTCAAACCAATTTTTCTCTGACTTCAAAAACGATTTTACAATTGCCTGAATTGTGATTCTTAAAATCGGAATTTCTGGTGGACAAGATGGAAAATTTTGATTTCTTTGTAATGTAAATTTATTAGCTGTTTTAGTTCTCCATTCTGCAATAATATAGCCCTCATAACCGAATTGGTCTATCAAAATTTTGGGTGTTGAATATGGATTATATTCTGCACCGCCAAAAACTTTTTCACTTTCCTTATGCCCCGAAATTTTGATGTAAAACGTTTCTGAAAGATACGATGCTAACGCACCGTAAGTGCGTTGTAATTCGTGGTCTTCCGTTTTTACAGCTTCGGTAAATTCAATAATTGCTAACGGATATTCAATTCCATTTTTTACAGCTGTAATTAAAGCGTCTGGCGTGGTGAAAGACATTATTGAAGACAAAGCCCCTCTTGGAAATTGGTTTGCCTTCTTTGGTCTTTTCACAAGTTTGATGCTTGTACCTTTCGGAACGGCTTTGTTTATCATCGGCAATAAATAATCATTGCCTTGTTCTAAACTCTCGTAATAAAGTCGTATTTCCTGCATTATACTTTTTCTAAAATAATTAAATGTTCTTTTTTACCCTTTTGAGCATAAGAAGGATTGAAAATTCTTGAATGTTTTGATAAATCAGAAGATAAAATCTCATTCACCTTAAGTCCAATTTTCGGTGCAAATTCGGAGATTTCCTTTTCTATTTTTATCAATTCCTTTTTTATTACACTGTCACCAATAACTATGAATGCAAAATGATGAGGTTTCAAAACTCTTTGCATTTCAGCAAAACACTTAATCAAATCATCATTCCATTTTTCTTTTTTCTCTTTCAAGCTTGAATACTCACGTCTTGAACCAATCTCATTGTATTGTGCAAATTTTACGTCAAGGTCAAGCCAACGCTTGCGGAATTTATGATACAAGTAATAATCGTAAGTATTTGCATAAGGTGGCGAAGTAATAATAATGTCAATGGAATTATCGGAAATGAAATTAAGGTTGCGGCTGTCTGCATTGAAAACTTGTAATTCGGTTTTGTCGTAAACCAATTCAGAAAACTCTTTTATTCTCAAATTATATTCTATTGCTCGCTTGCAGAATAATTCAAGAGTCAGACAGTCAGGAATATTTTTTTTAATGGCTGCAAAGCGTGTATCACTTTCCTGATTGGAAACACGGACGATAATTGAGGATAAGACAATTTTCAGAAAATTCTGAACATCGGTATCCTTTTGTTTTGTGATTTTATTTAAAATAAAGGTAATTTCCTCTGAAACATTTTTCTGAAACCAGTGTTCTTGTCCTTCAATCTCTTTGATTTTGATTTTCGGTCTGCCATTAAATTTCCACTTTAAAATATTATCCTCTAACTCTGCGATAAATTTTTCAATAGCAGAAAATTGATTACTGGAGAGCGGTGTTGCTTTGACTTTAGAAAGTAATACTGCTAAACCGTTTACATCTACTCCTATTGCATTTGCTCCGAAAATTCGAGCTTCTACCAAAGTAGTTCCTGAGCCGCAAAATGGGTCAAGAACAGTTTGCCCTTTTATAGCGTAGTCCTCTAAAATTTTTTTTGGCAACTGTGGTGGAAACTTTGCAGGATAAGGATGTAATGAATGAGTGAGATATGAAGTATCTTCGCCATTAAAACTAAAGATTGTTTCTTTTTCTATTTTTTGCATTATTTGCGTTTTCTGAATACTACAATGAAAGAACAATTTTGATTTGTGTAGAATACAGACGGATAGCCCAAAAGAACTAATCGCCTTTGCCCTGTTTGATCCCAAATAATCAAGTCATGGTAGAGCCAGCCCGCTTCTTGACCAACATTAGCAAGGTCTGAATGAAACGGCACATAAGGAATTTTATTTTTTGTGTCCCGATAATCTTTCACTACCCAACAAGAATAGCCACCTGGTTTTGTAACCTCTAAATTGTATTTAAGAATTTCTTTTATTTCTTTTAGAAATTCCTTGTAAGGTAAATTACCAAAATCGTGTTCATGGTCACTGTATGGTTTTACGGTGCTGTTGTTTTCGTGAGTAATAATTGAGGTTTTGTGTGTTGTCGTTCTGTCCTCGATGGATTTTCGAATAAAATCAGCATAGGGTGGTGAAGTAACTGTAAGTTGAATTTTGTCTTTGCGAATATGCTTAAGCATATTCCGGCAGTCGTCATTAATAATGATATAATGCTTATCATTGCCGAAAAGCCCCTGCACATCTGCGAGCCATTGTTTTGCTACGTTCGCAAATTTCGGATTAAGTTCAATTCCTACTCCGTTCCTGTTTAAGTTCTGTGCGGCAATTACGGTTGTTCCTATACCCAAAAAGGGGTCAAACACGGTATCACCTTCGGCTGAATACATTTTAATTAATCGCTCAACAAGTTTTACAGGATAAACCGCCCCATGTTCTAACTGGTATTTGTTACGTGGCGAAGAAAGGTCGTTCCAAACAGGGTTTAAAATTTCATCTTCGTTAATAACATTTTTGGAAAGTAAAGCCCATTCGCTTGGCGTTAGTCCATTGAAACCAAGTTTGGATTTTTTTTCTTCCTTGTCAATTTCCCTTTTAACAAGGTATGGATTTTCAGGTTCAGCAACAATACTCATCTTTTCGTTATGCTCTTGTTGCATTTTTTCAAAAAAAGCGTCCCATACATCGTTTTTAATTATTCGTCTTGCACCACCAATTTTTACAGAAGGTATAACTTCTTTTGAAATGTATCGTTTTACAGAAACCTCTGAAACTTTAAGTAATTCAGCTGCTTCTTTAATTGTCAGAAGCTCTTCTTTTGGTTCTTTTTGTGTGTTTTTATTTAACATAAGTTTTCTATTAATAAAAGTATCAAATTGTATCACAAAGATAATGTAAATATACGAATTGATACAATTATTTTTCATTTTTTTTCATAGAACTTTTTTTAATATTGTACGTAGGCAAAATGAAGGCTCTTTTGGCAGCGAAGCGGTCGCCCGTGCGGTGGGGCAGCCAAATGTGCCTGAATGTGCGTTGGGCTTACATTTTCTTTGTCTTTATGCAGCAAAAATTCATTTTTTATTCTGTCGTTGGTTTTGTCTTCTTACAATGAACGCTAACGTTTCGCGGCTATGCGCCGTTTTAATGGCGTATAGCCGCTGTTATCGGCTGTATTTCTTCTATTTCATCAAAAAGTGAATTAGCTGATATATCATTAGAAACTAAATAATTTGAGATAAATAGTTCATTTCCTTTCATATTGGCATTTTCGCCTACATTTCTCATTCCATATGTCAAATTCCATTCTTTGATATAAGCAAATGAATATAAATTTTTTATGTATTCGCTATTATCATATGTAAGTAGCCATTTATGTTTTGTATTTTTGAGTACTTCAGCAAGTCGTTCGTGATCAAATGTTTTGTGTAGTATGCCATTTTTTCCATATAATGCTGATTTTGTAGCAGAATAATACGGAGGATCAAGAAAAATAAAAACATTTTCGCCTTCTGCTTCTACTACTTTTTGGTAATCATAATTTGTTATTTTTGTATTAAGTAAAATCTTTGATAATATGTTTACTCTTTCTATACTTGATTGAGTAAACCGTTTTTTAAATGCTGCATCTGAAAACCCGCCACTTTCACTTGTTCCTGAGAAGGTAATTCTATTGAATACAAAAAAAGCAGCTGCTTTTTCTATTTCATTAAATAAATTAATATTTATTGTCAAGTAATTAAATAAATCTTTACCATTTTTAAATGTATCCTTCCAAATTTGGATTTGAGTAATTAGTTTTACTGGATTTTCTTGTGTATGTTTCCAGAAATAGTAAAGATTTTCATATAAGTCATTTATCCAATATATTTTATTTGGGTATCTTTGTTTAAGATATATAAAAACAGAACCACCTCCAACAAAGGGCTCTCGATATTCTTTAAAATAAGGAATCAATTCAGCAATATATTTTATCGCCTTACTTTTTCCACCAGGATATCTTAAAGGAGTTTTTATCATTTATAAACCCTTTTTAATTAATACTTCAAAGTTATTTTCGTGAGCTTCTTTAAAAAGTTTCTTTAAAATGTCTTTGTCTTTTTCACTGAGAAATTTATTAGTATTTAAGTTAGATATAGTAATCTCATCTTTAATTCTACTTGAGGTCAATTTTAGAGTTGGAATAATTTTATATTCTTTTCCCGAAACAGAAACATTTTTTAAATTGGAAAAAAGTATCATTTTTAATAATCCATCTTTGATGTCCCCAATACTTGGTAAAATAGAGATTTTTGAGTGTTTATCCTCAATTAAAAAAAGAGTGCTTTTCTGTATAACTAATTCATCAACAGTAAAATAATATTTACCTCCAAGGTAATTTTCAATAGTAATTTTAGCCTTTGTCAAAGTAGATAAGGACTCTTTGGGTTGTATTGTTTTAACTTCACGTTTCTGAGCTTCTTTAGCCTTTTGTCTGGATGTTATCATAAATTCATTTACGCCTTGCATAAATTGCTTTGCAAATAAATCAATTCCTTGTTCGTTATGAAATTCAACTTTTAATTTTTTGCTTATTGAATTATATGCTTCTTTTGATTTTTGAATTAAATATGGAAAAGAATATTCAATTTCTTTTAAATTCCAATGTAGTGCAGAACTATGATAATTTTTTATTTCAGAAATTTTTCGTTTTGTCCACTCATTATCAAATTGTTGATTTGTTATTTTATTCTTTCCCGATTTGTGTTTCTCTGCTGTTTTATAGTAAGAAAATACAACAAAAACATCTAATAAACTCATCAATGAAACAGTATCCCATTGAATAAAATCCCTATCACCTTCTTTACCCTCATCTTTAATAATTGGAATGATAGTTATTCTCTTTGCAGTACTAAGTGTGTTGTAAACTCTTTCATAAGGATATGATCTTGTTCTTTTGGGTGATACCCATTTAGATAATCCAAAATTAAACCCATCATAATTAATAATACAACTTGATGGCAAATCATTTATATCTAAATTTTTGAAATTAAAAACTTCTAGTTTGTTTGTTAGAAAGGGCTTGTATTTGATGCCGGTTATTTTTGCTGTAATTTCCATATCATGTACTCATTTTTTTATTAATGTATTCCAAAGTCACATACCTATATTTGCCTTTATTTCTTTCAATTATTTCTAAATTTTCAACATCTATTTTTGATCTTATAATATTTTCTAAATCTCTTATTATTTCTATGCCAATTGAGTTTCGATGAAGCAAATTAGCGACTTTCATAGTAGTTCCACTTCCTAAAAAAGGATCTAAAACTGTTTCGCCAATATAAGAAAAAAGTTTAATAATCCTGTAGGGAAGCTCATCGGGAAAAGCAGCAATACCTTTTTCTAACTCCGAACCTGGTAGAACATTGGTCATTTCCCATAATGTTCGGTGCCAATTATTCTTTTGAAATTCTTTAATATCGATTTTTGATTTTTCTTTTATTTCTTTAGAAATGGAACTGTATTTGAATTTCCCTTTCTGAAAAATAATTATGCTTTCTAATAAATTATCCGGATAAAAATACATGGGATAAGGATTTTGTAATAAAACACCACTTCTTTTACTTATTCTTAAATAACCATCTGGCTTTTTCCAGACAATCCTATCTCTGTAAGTAAAACCTGCGTGTTGAAAAATTTTTGTAGCATCTGCGGTAATAGGATATTTTTTCCCATCTACAAGCATATCATCTATGTTTAGAGCGAATATCCGTCCTTCTTTTAGAACTCTGAAAGATTCTTTTGCAACTTTTTCAATTACACCTAAATATTGTTCATAGCTTTTAAAAAGATTTTTATAATCAAACGGAGCATTAAAATATGGTGGAGAAGTTACAATTAAATGTATGCTTTCATCTGGCAATTCTATCATGCTAATTGAATTACCAAATATTAATGTATGTTTAGTATGCATTATAGTTTTTTTACAAAGTTATTATTTTTTTTCTTCTAATTTATATAACTGTTTTTCATTAATATTGCCGATAACGTTTTGGCGGTATGTTTTTGTTGCCGATTTCGAAGCACTGTCCTGTCAAGTTACACGAAAATTTATTAGATGCAGAAATGCTGAAACCCGCACTGTCTCGGCAATAAAATATACCGCCTGTTATGTGGCGTATTCCTTTCATGTCAATTTATTCGTTTATCCAATTGTCTTAGAGTCAACAAATTTACTGTCCAATAGACTGTAAAAGCAATAATTCCAGTCAGAGAAACTAAAATCAATTCACTAATTCCAAAACTCGTTTCCCAAAATACCAATCCGAAAGTTAGTCCTGATATTATACAGAGTAGTGCGGTGAATTGAAAAAGTGTCAACCCCAAAACTTTTTTCTGAGTTTTAAATTTTTTCCAAAAGGGAATTGTCAAGGTGAACTGAATTGTCAGTGCGATAATTGTTGCTGTTGGCACAAATAGTTTAAAAAAAACATTGTCCGGAGAGTTAAAAGCATCTCCATTGTGCACAATAATATTAAACACTACCAAAAGTCCAAGCACTGTCAAAATTCCGAGCGTTGTCGGTAAAATTGTCTCAATGATTTTTGTTTTCATACTTCTTAATTTTTTTTAGTTTCTCTTTAAACGGTCAGGTCATTAAGATATTTTGTCTGTCTGTTGTCTTTTTCTAATATGCCACATAACGGTTCGGCGGTATGTTTTTGTTGCCGATTTCGAAGCACTGCCCTGTCATGTTACACGAAAGTTTATTAGATGCTGAAACGCTGAAATACCCACTATCTCGGCAATAAAATATACAGCCTGTTACCGCCTGGTGTTCTGTCTTCCAGACCTGTAGACCATTGTTCAGTTTCTGTGTCACAAGTTTATTTAAAATATTTAATGTCAATATTCCTGTCATGCATATGCAGTATGCAATATTCAATTTCTCCATTTTTAATAAAGATACTAAAACCATAATCCGCACCGTTAAAGTCTGTCCAACCAAAGGGAGTCATTGCTTCAACTCTGTAACCACGTAAAACAATTTTTTCTGAAGATTTACTGATGATTCGCATAGGTTTTGGTGTCATTTGGATATTATTTCCCCACATTGGATGATTGCCTTCCAAATTAAATATAGTTACAATATATCCATCACCACCTTTAATGTTATAACCTTCACAGCCATTAACATTTTCTTCAATTTTAACAGAACGCCTTGATTCTTGTAAACCTTTTACAGGAATTCCATTTTCGTATCGTTGGTGGCTATTTGAAATAAAAGTAATGTTGTTCAAATCAAATTGTTTCTTATTTCTTTCTTGAAGAGATTCTGCTATTTTTTTTAATGGATTTTCAACATCTTCAATTCTTCCTTCTTGATTTGAAACCAATTCTATTAAGACTTCTGAAGGTTGATAAACATTGAAATAAATCCTAGAGAGTATACCTTTGTAGTAGAAAAGGGACATAATACTGGGTTCATATTCTTCACAACCAGCACCTCCATTTAAAATATTATTACTCCAGAGCACACGGTCATTAGTTAATGATATTTCAGCGAACGAAAAATAATCAATAATATATTCAGATATTTCTGAATTATCAAACGTTACTTCAATTTCCCCGTTAAATGAGTTTACTACTGCTTCAATCTCAAAGATTGAATCAATATCAGCGATGCAATTCCCTTTGTGCCAAATTTTACAGTTGTCGGCAATGAAACGAAAGGATTCCCTTTCTATTTTTCCTTGCATTTCCAAAAAATTTGGAATGAATGTGTCATAAGTT
>Ga0209506_1002017_pt1 | contig 19124 bp, 5 predicted proteins | sample AD_JPNHG2_MetaG_FD_184409 | JGI IMG/M metagenome (GOLD analysis project Ga0209506, IMG submission 184409) | Active sludge microbial communities of municipal wastewater-treating anaerobic digesters from Japan - AD_JPNHG2_MetaG (SPAdes) (version 2) | ecosystem: Engineered > Bioreactor > Anaerobic >...
CGTCCACGTAGAGGCCCTGGCTGTAGAGGAAGATCGGCAGGATGTCGGTGGGCCGCAGCGTGCCGCCGAGGGCGAAGAGCCGCAGGGTGAAGGTCTTGTCGAACTGGAGGTCGCCCACGATGGTCATGACGTCGGCCGAGCCTTTGCTGAAGCTCCAGTCGTAGACGAGGCCGTCGCCGATGGTGAGCGGGCCGATGAGGGTGGGCGTGGCCGTGCCGCCGGGATCGAGCACGAGCGAACGGTCGAGGAGCACGCCGCCCGGGGCGGTGATTTGCGCGCCGCCCATCAGGGTGGCCGAGGTGAAGCCGACGGGGTTATTGTTGCCGACGATGAGCTGGGTGCCGGCGGCCATGTTCAGGTGGCCGAAGCGGGCAGGTCCCTTGACGCCCTGGGCGAGCCATTGAACCTCGTCGAAGGTGAGCGCACGACCGTAGACCATCACCTCGTCAATGAGGCCGTTGAACCAGTTCCCAGCGGTGTCCCAGATTCCGTCGCCGCCGATCTTGAACGTGTAGCCGGAGGAGGTGCTGTTGTGGGTGCCTGCCGCGTTGAGCTGGACGCCGTCCACGTAGATCCGCAGCCCTGTGTTGTCGCCGACGTAGGCGACGTGGTGCCAGTCGGTCGCCGGGACGCCGAACGGGAAACCAGCGGTTATGTAGCTGCCGCCGCCATTGGTCCAGATGGCGAACTGGTTGCCGCCGTCAATGCCGGCTTCAACGCAGTCGTTCTGCCCGAAGAGGCCGATGCGGCCGCCTCCGGCATTGGGCTTGACCCAGCCGGCGAGGGTGAACGCCGCGAGGCCGTTCATCAGCGAAACGCCAGTCGTGACGGAGCTGCTCGATCCGTTGAAGCTGAGCGCGTTGCCGAGGCCCGGCTTTCCGGCCACCCAGGTGGCGTTATTCACGGTGCCCGTGTTGCCACCGACCAGGTCGGCAGTCGTGGCGCCGGCGCCTTCGTCGAATGGCCAGTAGGCGATTGCGCCACCCAGCAGGCCGGTCGGCGCCGGAGGGTTCAGCGTGAGCACGCCGCTGGCAACATTGAGCTCGCCGCTGAACTGCACGCTCCCCGCGGCGGCATTAATGGTGGCATTGCCGTTCGTCTTCAGTGTGTTGGCTGCGGGCACTTTCAGTGTCCCGCCCGGCCCGATGTTGAGGGTGCTGTGCAGGCTCACCGTGCCCGGACCGGAGACGAGGAAGCTGGCGGCGTCGAGCGTGCCGCTGATGGAGAGCAACTGGTCGCCCGCCGCAACAGTGGCGGGGCTGCCGCCGCTGAGCACGAGCGAGCCGGCGCCGGAGCCGGTGATAGTGGGGCCGCCGGTGGCGCTCATCGTGGTGAAGCCTGCTACGCCGGCGCCACCCAGCTCGACGCGCGAGCCGGGGTCAATCACCAGGTTGCCCAACTGCGGCATCAGGCCGCCGGAGTAGCTGTAGGAACTGCTCAGCCCGTACTTCGTGGCCAGGTAGCCGCCGATCTGATTGCGCTCGGCGGTGGTGAGCACGCGGTTGAAGAGGAGGATCTCGGCCACCTCGGCGTTCGAGGACTCGCCGAACCCGCCGCCCCAGGCGCCCAGTTGGAGCTGCCCTGGCTGGAACACGGTGTCGTGCGAATCGAAACTGTTCGCGATCAGCAGGTTCCCGTTCCGCCACATGCTGGCGGGCGGGTTGGGGCCCGGGCCGATCTCGCCCTCGTGAATGACGAAGTTAGTCGAGGCGGCGGTTCCGCCGCCGCCTCCGGGCGGGTAGATCCAGCCTTCCGCATACCACCGGTCCTCCAGGTTGCCGTGGAAGCCGAAGAGCCAGTTATGCGTCATGGAGGTGATGACGCGCTCGTTGTCGCCGCCCGTGTAGCGGGCGACCGTGAAGATCGAGTACTGGTTGCCCAGGGCATCGAAGTTGTAGCTCGACCACAGCGAGTCGTTGCCGTCCAGGCTGTTGAACCGCACCACGGGCTGGCCGTTGGGGCCGCTCGCGACGTAGATTGGGTTCCCCGTTCGATTGCTCAGATTGCGCCCCAGGCCGGAAGCGTCGGTCCAGTTCGTGACCGTCGCGCCGTTGCTGAGGCCGATCAGGGCGCTGGCGTCGTAGTGCGCCTGGAGGCCGGCCGGCATCGCGACGCCGCTCGCCACGTTGAGGGTCAGAAGGCCGGCCGCTGCCGGCTGGCTGTCGGTGACGTGGAGCGTGCCGCTCAGGTTCACGTTGGCGGAGGAAACATCCAGGACCACCGTGCCGTCGGTCACCAGGGTGCCCGGGCCGATGAGCGACCTGGTCACGGTCGTGTTCCGCATCAGGGTGGTGGTGCCGCCGCCGAGGTGCAGGCTGCCGATCTGCGCGTCCTTCGCACTGATCAGGCTGCCGCCCGTGACTGTGACCGTGTTGGCCGTGAGCGGCGGGCCGCTCGGGAATGCCATCGAGCCTTCCTCGACCCGAATGGTGTTGAGGTCCACCCGACCCGTGAAGCTGGCCGCGCCGGCCGTGCTCTTGCGCAGCGAGGCCGTGGGGGCGAAGAGGTTGGCCGAGGACGTGCCGTTCTCGACTTCGAAGGCGTAGGCGCCGGGCGCGGTGCTGGTGTTGATGGAGGCGAAGTTGCCCGCCAGGTTGCCGCCCGCGAGGCGCAGCGTGGTGCCGGCCCCGAGGTGCGCCTGCTGGCTGTCGGGCCAGACCGGACCGCTCGTGGTGCCGCCGATGACGTCAATGCGAGTGAGGTTAAGCACCGCGTCGTTCCCGATGGTGGTGGTGCCGGCCGTGGTCAGGATGCCGCTCCCGCCCGGCACGCTCTGGATGAGTTGCAGGTTGTCCACCACCCAGCTCGGACTTCCGGGGGTGTAGTACCAGTCCCACCCGCCGCGGAACTGCACCTGAACCGTTGAGCCGGCGTTCAGCCAGCCGAGGTTGGCGATGCTGGTGAGGAAGCCGCCTGAGGAGGAGCTGAAGGCGGCCAGCCCGTTCATGTCGTTCGCGTAGCCCCAGTCGTAGTCGTTCTGAATCGCGCCGTTGTAGCCGTTCTGCGTGAAGGCCGCTGCGGGCACCTGGGTGAAGGCGCCGCCGTTCACGCTCACCATGATGGTCCCGCCGTCCCACACGGTCCCGTCGTACTCGAAGTTGTACAGATGGTCGAACGAGAGGGCCACATTGCCACTCGCGGAGATGGGGATCACGGGGCTGGTGAGCAGTTGCTCGTACGGGGCGATCCCGTTCTCCCCGCCGGGGGTGGACCAAGCGTTGCTGCCGCCTACGCCGCCGCTGCCATAAGTCCATGGGCCAGGGCCTGGCGGGACGTCGTTCACCGTCGAGGTGGTGAAGCCCCCGTTCCCTGCATTGAAGTTCTGCGAGAACGTCCAGACGACGTTGGGCGTGGTCGGCATGTTCAGCGTGCCGTTCAAGGTGAGGCTGCCGCTGGGGAGCACATCCGCCGTGTCCACCACCGTGAGGCTGGCGCCGGGCTGGATGAGGACGTGGCCGCCGTTGTCGACGATCAGGTTGCGGGCGGTCTGGGGCCCCATGGCCGGGGTGATTGTGGCGATCTGGTTGGCGGCGGGGTCCTGGACGATGGCGGCGCGGGTGCCGTCGGGCACGGTGCCGGGGCTCCAGTTCGAGGCCAGGTTCCAGGCCGTGGTGCCACCGGAGCCCGAGTTGCTGGTCCACACGGAGGCGTTGGCCAGGGTGAGGCTGAGCTGGACGGCGTTGGGCGCGCCCGGGGCGTTGGTGACGCTGTAGCCGGTGATGAGGTTGGCGTAGGCGTTGTCCTTCACCAGGGTCGGCGTGGTCAGGGGGCCGACGAGGGAACCCGTGTAGGTGAAGAGGTTGTAGCTGGGCGCGGGGGCGGTGATGTTCGCAAGCCCGAGCGAGACGCCCAGGTTCCAGGGGCTGCTGAGGTCGAGGTTGCCGGGGGAGCCGCTGACGGCGATGAGGTCGCTCTGGCCCGGGAGGGGGCCGACGGACTCCCAGTGGTAGGTGGAGCCGGCGGCCTGGGTGTAGCTGCCGACGACGTTGAGGGTGCCGGGGCTGGCGCCGGGCCGCACGCTGCCCAGCACGGTGACGCCGCCCTGGATGGTGGCGCCCCCGGCCGCGGCGATCGAGTCGAACTGGGCCGAGCGGCTGCCGCCGAGGCCGTCGCTGAGGATGAGCTGGGTGCCGGGCGCCATGTTCAGGTTGCCCAGGCGCGGTGCGCCGTAGAAGCCGGCCAGGCCGGCCTGGTAGAGGGCGCCGATCTCGCCCACGGTGAGTTCGCGGTTGTAGACGTAGAACTCGTCCATCACGTTGGCGAAGGTCTGGCCCCAGTCGCCCCAGCCGTTGCCGATCCAGCTCACCTCGGTGGTGGAGCGGACGCCGACGGAGCCGACGAGGGCGCCGTCCACGTAGAAGTCGGTGCTGCCGCCGGCCCGCCCGACGGCCGCGAGGTGGTGCCAGCCGTTGTAGGGGAACAGGTTGTAGCCGGTGCCCAGGAAGTTCGCGCCGCCGGCGTTGTCGTAGGTGCCCAGGTTGTTCGAGTTGTTCTCGACCATGATCTGGTGGTCGTTCTGTGCGCCGCGGGTGAGGGTGCGCCAGTTGTTGGTGTCGTGCAGGTCATTGAACCAGGCGGCGATGGTCCACGAGGTGCCGATGTCAATGCCCTGGCCCCAGGCGTTCTGGCCGGCCACGGGGGCCACGTTGAGGAACTGCTGGCTGCCGTCCACGATGGTCATGCCGCTGCCGCCGATCTTGCCGGCGCCGATGGCCGCGCCGCGCTCGAGCCAGGCGTACTTGGCGGGGGCCAGCGTGCCCTCGTTGAGGACCTTGGTCCCCTCCACCTTCTCGAACGAGTAGTAGGCGATCGGCCCGGCGGGTGCCAGGGGCGCGGGGGCCGGGAGGTACATGTTCAGCGTGCCGCTGGCGATGTCCAGGTTGCCGCGGAGGTCCACCGCGCCCGTCCGAGCGTCAATGGTCAGGCTGTTCTGCGCGGCGAGCGTGGTGCCGGTCGTGTTGGTGAGCCGGCCGCCGCTGGCGACGGCGAGGTTGCGCTGGAGGGCCACGGTGCCGGTGCCGCCGATGTTGAAGCTGGCGGCGTTGATGGTGGCGTCGAAGGTCATGGTCTCGCCGTCGGGGCTGACGGCGACCGCCGGGCTGGCGGGCGGCGAGGCCAGGGCGAAGCCGCCCGTGACCACCGGGCTGCCGGTCGAGGCGATCGAGTTGGCTGCGTACGGTGCGCCGCCGGCGAGGGTGAGGCTGGTGCTGGGGTGCATGAGCACGTCGCCCAGGTAGTTGGTCAGCCCGCCCGTGTAGGAGGCGCCCAGGGCGTACTTGGTCTTGAGGTAGCCGCCCACGTTGTTGAGCTCGGAGGCCGAGAGCACGCGGTCGAAGATCAGCACCTCGGCGACGTCGGCCGCCGAGGTCTCGCCGCCGCCGTTCCAGCCGCCCAGCTCGAGCTGGCCGATCATGTAGTTCGTGTCGCCCGAGCCGTAGTTGTTGGCGGCCAGCAGCGTGCCGTTGCTCCAGAAGCTGGCCGGCGGGTTGGGGCCGGGGCCGATGGTGCCGGCGTGCAGGTACCAGTTGCTGTTGGCCGGCACCCCGCCGCCGCCGCCCGGCGGGTAGATCCAGCCTTCGGCGTGCCAGCGGTCAATGAGCTGCCCGTGGAAGCCGAAGAGCCAGTTGCGCCCGCTCGAGCTCACCACCCGCTCGCTGTTCCCCGCGTTGCCGGGGTCCGTGTAGCGGGCCACGCTGAGCACGGTGTAGCTGGTGAGCGGGTCGAAGTTGTAGGCCGTGCGGATCCAGTCGTCGCCGTCGAAGCTCACCACGTCGCGCCCGTTGAGCGCGCCGGCGGCCAGGTTCGGGTCGCTGTTGACGTGGCCCGCGCCGCCCAGGTGGTGGCCGGCGCCCGACTTGTCGAGCCAGGTGCTGATGACGGCGCCGTTGCCCGGCTGCGGGCCGCCGGCGTTGATGTCGCTCGCGTCGTACCAGCCCGCGAGGCCCGAGGGGATCGAGCCGCCCGCCGGGCCGCTGAGGGTGAGGTTGCCGCTCTCGATGACGAGCCGGCCCGCCAGGTAGAGCTGCTGGGCCGCACTGAGGCTCATGCTGCCCTGGGTGGCCAGCGTGGCCGCCGCGCCGGTCGTGAGGCCGCCCGTGAGCGTGACCGTGCCCGGGGGCGGCGTGGGCCGCGTGACGAGCGTGGTCGTGCCGCCCGCCACGTTCAGGCTGGCCAGGTTCACGGCGAGCTGGCTCGCGGCGTTGCCAATCGTGACGTCCGTGTCGTTGATGTTCAGGCTGCCCGCGCCGCTCGCGCCGTTGGGCAGGAGGAACGTGTGCTGGTCCTCGGCGTGGAGCGTGATCGTGCTGCCGGCGCCGGGGCTGACGTTGTTGAGGATCATGGCGCCGGTCGGCGAGCCGTAGCCGTGGACCAGGCCCGCCGTGATGCGGCCGCTGGCCGTGGATGTGATGGGGCCGGCGAAGGTCTGGTCGCTGCCGTCGGGGCTGGCGAGAATCAGGTTGCCGCCCGCCAGCCGCATCCCCGCCGGGCCCACCGCCGCCTGGCCCAGCAGCACGCCCAGGCTGCCGCCCTGGATGTCGAACGTCGCGCCCGCCAGCCCGCTGCCCGGGCCGTTGAGGACGAGCGTGCCCAGGCCCTGCTTGGCGATCGTGGGCGACAGCCCGCCGCCGTTCAAGGGGCCGGCGTAGACGACCGGCGCGACGTTGAACGTGGTGGTGCCCGCCGCGCCGAGCGTGGTGTCCAGGAACTCGATCTCGGCCGCCGGCGAGCCGCTCACCGTGAGGGCCGCGGGCGCCGAGAAGCCCAGGCGGCCGAGGAGCGCGAACGAGTCGGTCCCCACCGCCAGGGTCGAGTCGGCGCTCACGTCCACGTTCGTCTGTGCCATCCAGATCGGGCCGAAGCCGACCCGCTGCCAGGTGCCGCCCTGGCCGGCCGTGCCGGGCCCCACGCGCACCTCGGGGCCGCCCGGCGGCGTGACCCACCAGTTCAGGCTCTCGCCGCCGCCGTACTCCTGGGCCATGTAGAGGAAGCTGTAGGCCTGGCCCGCCGTGAGGCTCTTGCTGCCGTTGGCGCCCCAGGCGTAGGCCGCCACCCGCTCGCTCGTCTCGAACGTGCCGCTGTGGTCCAGGTCAATGTACATCAGGCCGCGGTCGTCGTTGTCCCAGCGGAAGTTGTAGCTGCCCGTGCTGGAGGGCACGAACTGGCCGCTGAAGGCGGTGACGAAGTGCTCGGCCGTGGTGAAGGCCCCGCCCCAGGCGCCCCAGTTCTGAAGCGTGCCCGCGGCCTGGATGCTCAGGCCGGGCGCCTCCGCCATCGTGAGGATCGTGTTCGCCTTGTCGCCCGTGAACGTGCGCGCGCCCGAGTGGAAGTAGGCCGCCCCGTCCAGGTTCACCGGCGTCTCGTTGTCGGGCGTGTTCAGGAAGATCGAGCCCATCAACTGGTTGGGCACCACCGTCGGCAGGCCGTTGAGGATCACCGTGCCGCCCGCCAGCGAGAGCGACGGGCTGCTGCCCACGCCCAGCGGCTTGAGGCCGCTGGCCTGGAGCAGCGCGTCGTCCTCCACCCGGAAGTTGGTCCGCTCCGCACTCACGGTGCCCGGCACCGTGTTGTCGAGCACGAGGCGCATCGTGCCGTGCAGCCGCAGCGTGCCCTGAATGTCCTGGTCCGAGAAGCTCGAGGGCGTGAGGTTGCCGAACGGGCCGATCGAGGCGCTGCCGGTGGTGACCAGGGGGCCGGTGAGCCCCAGGCCGCCGGCGCCGGTGACGATCGCGCTGTTCTTGCCCAGCAGCAGGCTGCTGGGCGTCATCCCCTGGGCGGGACCGTAGAGGGTCGCCCCCGCACCCAGCGACATCGGGCCGAACGTCATCGCCGCCCCGGCGAGCGTCAGGTCGGACCCCCCGCCCACGTGCAGGGTGCCCAGGGCCGCCGTGCCGATGTCGGTCACGGCGTTCAGCCGCGAGCCGGTCGTGTGCACCGTGGTCGAGACATTCGTCCCCGGCGCGTTGATCGCGCCGCGGGCCATCACGCGGAACAGCGAGGCGTCGCCCGGGTCCTCCGCCGCCAGGTAGTTGAGGGCGTTGTCGTCGCCGACGGCCCCCGCCGCGTAGCGGAAGCCGTGCTGCACCGCCGCGTTGTCCCAGTTCGAGTCGCCCTGGCCCGTGTCCTGCTGGCCGAAGAAGCCGTAGCCGCCGCCCCCGTTGCTGAAGCGCGCCTCGAAGCTGTACCAGCCGGGCGCCGGCGGCGTGTAGGTCGCCCGCACCGCGTTGTTCCACGAGCCATCGCTGATGAGCTGCACCCCGTTCACCCACAGCTGCGTCGTGTCATCGTCCTGCTCGATGAAGGTCGTGGTCCCGGCCAGATACACTTCGCCCGTGTAGATGAGCGTCGTGTTGTCCGGGCCCGTGCCGCCGTCCGAGCGCACCGCCCGCCAGTGCGCCTCGCGGCGGGCCATGCCCGGGCCGTTCTCGCGCAACAGCCCGTCCGGGCCGAGCGAGATGCCCAGGTTCCGCGGGTTCGCCCCGCCCCACCAGGTGCCCGAGTGCGAGCCCGCCCACAGCCCCGGCAGGATGCTCGTCTGCCCCGCGATCTCGAACGTGCCCCCGCTGAGCACCACGTCGGCCGCACTCGCGTAGCTCGGCCCCTGGACCGCCAGCGTGCCCGCCTTGACGCGGAAACTCGACCCCGGCGCCGCCGACACGCTCGCCAGGCTCACGCGGCCCGGCCCGTCCTTGATCAGGCTGCTCGCCAGCGTCGTGGTCGCCACGCTCAGCGCCCCCAGGTTCGTCGAGACCCGCGCCTGGTCGCCCGAGATGGCCAGCGTGTCGATCGTCCCGCCCTCCCAGTCGAAGACCAGCGAACTGCCCGCCTGGAGCGCCACCGCGGTGCCCGGGGCCGACGCGATGCCGTAGGTCAGGGAGAGGGTGCGGCCCGGCGCCACCGTCACCTGCCCGCCGTTGAGCTGCACCGAGTGCGCGGCGGCCGCCACATCCACCGTCACGTTCCCGCCCGGCACCACCGCCCGGGTCGCCTCGCTCATCGGCACCGACGGGAACGGCCCGCCCGTCCAGTGGTTCGGGTCGCTCCAGTTGTTCACCGACCCGTCCCAGGTCAGCGTGTTCGCGGGGGCCGGCGGGCCGTAGGCGGTCGTCAGCCCGTACTTCTTCGTCAGGTAGTAGCCCACGCTGTTGAGCTCGGCCGCGCTCAGCACCCGGTCGTACATCACGATCTCGGCCACGTCGCCCTGCGAGGCCTCGTTCGTCGGGCTGTTCCAGGCCCCCAGGCCCAGACGCCCGATCCGGTCGTTCCCGCCCGTGGCGTTCCGCGTGATGTTCACCCCGTCCTTGTAGAAGGCGTAGCTGGGCCCGCCCGTGTTCGTCGCCGCGAAGAGGTCGGGCGTCGTGTTCGGCGGCGAGAAGGTCCTCGAGTTCGGGTTGCTCGGGTCCGTGATCCAGCCGTCGGCGTGCAGCACCCCCTCCCAGTTCCCCCAATAGCCCATCAGCCAGTTGATGTTCTGCGACGAGATCAGGCGGTTGTTCTGCGTCCCCGCCATGTTCGCCACCGCGAACACCGTGAAGGGATTATTCGAGTCGTAGTTATCGGCCCACAGGTAATCGCTGCCGTCGAAGCGCACCACCGGCCTGCCCCCGATGCCGGCGCTGTAGACCTTGGGAGTGTAATTGGGGTCGTTGTTCCAGGCGACGAGACGATGGCCCTGGCCGGACCGGTCGTACCAGATCGGCACCGCCGTCCCGTTCGGCAGCACATCGGGCACGCCGTCGGCATTGACGTCGCCCGCATCGAGCCAGATCTGGAGGCCAGGCAGGTTGCTGGGAATGAACCCCGCGGTGGCCGCATGGGGCACCAGGCTCACTGCGAGCCCCAGCATCAGCACTCTCACCCCCGACGGCACCGTCACCCTTGGCAGCGTTGACACGTCCGTTCCTCCTCAGAGCATGCGGTAGCCGGCCCATACTCCAAGTGCAGAAAGCTGGGTGGAGAAATAGCAATTCGTGTGCCGGTTGACCGTTCGGGCGCCGCAAGCGACCGACAGGTGGCGCTGATCCCTAAGCGGCACTGCTGCAAAGCGTTACGCACTGCCTTGCCCGGCGGGTCCTGCGCACCGGACACACGCATGCCTGGGGACCCTCAGGCGATGTTGCCGCCTGTCAACGTAGCCAGGTTAGCAGGTCTTCCTGTGACCTTGAACATATTGGTGCGTAGACACTTAGATATTGTTGTCAGCCGTCAACATCCATATGCGGCGGCACAACATCATGGGCTCTTCAGTGTTTGGCGATCCTGGCTCGGCAGGCCTGGTGGAGCGAGTGGCGGTTCCTGCTCCTGGCGATCCGGCGGTTCCTCGGGACTGCGCAGCCGAGCGCCTCGGGGGCGCAGCGTGCCCATGCTGTATCAGCCCTGTGAGGGGGAGAGTGATACAGCATGGGCGGAAGGGCGAGGATTGGCGATTCTCGCGGTTCCGGCCATGCTCGCTCATCTGCGGGATGAGCCAGCATGAGAGGGGGGCGGAATGGCGTGAAGATGAGGCGCCGCCTGAAGGCTGGACGCCGACGGACACTCGGCGGCGACCGCCGTGGCCGCCCATGCATCGGCCAGGTGGCGGTGGCCCGGGAGGGTAGTAGGCAACGCCCCTTGTGCGCGGCGAAGGCTGACGCTAGAATGCGGCTCACGGCGGCGCTCGGAGAGCTTCTGAGTCAAGGGCAGGGGGTCGCGCCCCGCGGGCTCGGCCTGAGAGGCCCTACCCTCAGTGGAGCAGGAGAAGAAACATGCACGGATACCGGCAAATTGCAGTGAGATGTGTGGTCGTTTGCCTGTTGGGATTGCGGTGGAGCCAGGGTGCCGCGACGAGCAGCTTCGATGGCACCCAGGATCTGGGCAAGTGGCAGACGAAGGGCGCCGTGGCGCTGGATGCTGACCGCCGCCATGGCGATACCGGCTCGGCGCTCCGGATCGAACCGGGGGCCAGCGCTTGCTGGAAACTGCGCGATGAAGACGGCTCGGGCCGCGTGAGCCTTTGGGTCTACGACGACGGCACGGCCCCCGCCGACCCCAAGGCGTATCGCACCGGGCCGCGCTGGGGCGTGGCCCTCGCCGGCGGACGCGTGCTCGCCGTGGGGGCCCTCTACGCCCGATACCTCGCAGGAGACACGACTTACGCCGTAACTGACACTGACCAGAAGAACTGGTTTGCCAACCTCCAATACTTGGGGATCAAGCGAGAGGCGCGCTGGCGGAAGTGGACCTTCGACTTCGATGCCGAGAAGGGCATGACGCTGATGCTGGACGACCAGCCGGTCAAGCGGTTCGACTGGAACAAGACGAATGCCACCGGCTTCGCTGCCGTGGCGCTGTTCGGCGATGCCACGGACGGTAAGGCCCAGACGCTTTGGGTGGACGACGTGGAGGCGGAACTGGGCGGGCCGATGAAGGTCAAGCCCACCCCTCCTCCGCCCCCGCCGCCCGTGGTGCCCGACAAGGACCCCGCGCTGGAGGGGCCGCCGGTGGCGTGGCGCGAGGGCATGCTCGCCAAGCGGCCGCGCCTGCTCCTCACGGCCGAGCGAATCCCCCAGCTCAAAGCCTTCTTCCAGCCTCCCGCGGGTTCGCAGCCCACGGGAGGTTCCGACCTCGCGAAGCCCTGGCGCGACCAGATGCTCGCCTATCTGCCCGTCTGCGTCGCGCCGGAGAAGCCGGCCTTCCTGGCCGACGCCACCGACGGCCAGCGCCAGGGCCTCTGGCGCATGCCCACCGTAGCTCTCCACTACCTGCTCACGGGCGACAAGGCGTCGCTCGAGCGCGGCATCGGCTTCCTGAAGCTCCTTCAGTCGTTGCCCGACTGGGAGACGGGCGAGGAGCGCAACAGCGGCATGAGCGCGGCCAACATCATGGTCGGCGCCGCCCTGACCTTCGACTGGCTGCACAATGACCTCGACCCCGCCTTCCGCGAGCAGTTCCGCAAGACCCTGTGGTTCCACGCCCGCGCGATGTATCACGGCGGCCACCTGGCCAAGAACCCCGGCACCCACTACTGGCAGGGCGACCCGCAGAACAACCACCGCTGGCACCGCAACGCGGGCCTGGCCCTCGCTGTCCTCGCCGCCTTCAGCGGCGCCGACGACGAGCAGTGGCTCCTGGCCAGGACCCACGAGGAACTGGGCTTCGTGGCCAAGTGGCTGCCCAGGGACGGCACGAGCCACGAGTCGGCGACCTACCTCGTCTTCGGCGGGCCGCACCTGGTGCTGGCCTGCCAGGCGTCCGACGAGTGCCTCGGCACCAAGTACCTCGACGAGCCGTTCTTCCGCAACGTGGGCCTCTTCCGCCTCTCCACCCTCGCCCCCGGGCTGCGCGACAGCCTGCACTACGGCGATTCCGGCGGCGTGGGCGGCTACAACAACTTCCTCCAGAAAGCCGCCGCTCACCACAAACAGGCCGACGTGATGGACGGCCTTCGCCAGTTCGCCAAGGCCGAGCCGAAGGCCACGGAGTTCGGCTGGTGGTCCATCCTGTGGGACGACCCGAGCCTGACCGGCGGGCAGTTGGGCAAGCTGCCGACGGCGAGTTTCTTCCCCGACCTCGGTCTCGCGACCGTTCGCGAGAGCTGGGGCGACGGCGCCGTCGCCGCTATGTTCAAGTGCGGCCCCTTCGGGGGCTATCGCCTCAACGAGTACCGCAACGGCAGGAACTTCCAGTACATCAACGTCGCGCACGACGACCCCGACGCCAACTCGTTCGTCCTGCTCGCGGGTGGCGAGTACCTGGCCGAGACCGACCGCTACTCGTCAGCCAAGCGCTCCTCCAATCACAACACGATCCTCGTCAATGGCATGGGCCAGATGGTGCCGGGCCGCGCCGAGCCGCAGGGCTGGACCCAGCCCGGCAGCGGCGACATGACCCAGATGGCGAAGGTCACCGCGTGGTTTGTGGGCGGGACGTCCCCGTCCCGCGATACGCGGCGTGAGGACACGCCGCCCACAATCGTGGTCGTCGAGGGCGAGGCGGCCGGCTCGTACCTGGCCTACACCGACCGCAAGACGAAGAAGAGCCGCCCCGCGCTCGACCGCTTCCGCCGCACGTTCATCTGGGTGAAGGGGAGTTACGTGCTCGTGCTCGACGACATCCGAGCCCCGCAGGCTGTGGACATCACGTGGCTGGTGCAGGGGCCGAAGCTGGAGGCCGTGGACGCGGCTAACGGCCGCTATCGCCTCGTCGCGAGCAAGGCGCAGTGCGACTTCCAGGTCGTCGCCGATGCCGCATTCAAGGCCGACGTCGCCGTCTCGACCGCAGATAACCGCAGCAAGCCGCTCGGCTGGCAGCAGCTTCAGGCGAGCCTCAATACGGCGGCCGTCCGCTTCGCCAGCGTCTACGACCCCTGGCAACACAAGGACCTGGCGGTGAAGCTGGATGGGACGACGGTGACGGTCCGCAGCGGCAAGTTCACTGACACCTGGCAATGGACGCCCGCGGGGGGCCGCTTCGAAGCATCGTCCCTCCGCGGCACGCGCCCCGGCGGCTTCGACGTGGCCATTGACTCCAAGGCCGCTGCGCCGCCGGAACCGTGAGCGTGGGGGCGCGCTGAGCGCTTGCTCATATCGCGCGCGTTACGGCGAACATGTCGTGGACACGATGGACAGTATGGACGCAACGGCTCGTCGCCGCGTCCATGCTGCCCATGGTGTCCATGTCGTCCACGCTCGTCCGACGCGGGCGGTGTTGGATTTCCCCTTGTCGGCGGCTACAATGGCAGCCGCGTTCGGTGGTGCAGATCGCCCTGGATGGAAGGAGTAAGTAGTGAGCCTGCGTCGTGTGGCGTGGTGTGGGGTGCTGGCGTGCGTCATGGGCGCCCGGGCCGGCGAAGAGCCGAAGCCGGCGATGGCGAAGTCGCTCGGGCGGGCGCTGCTGTGCGCCGACTACGGCGCAGGCAAGGTGTGCCTGGTGAACAAGGAAGGCAAGATCGAGTGGGAGTGCAAGGCGCCCGGAGCGCAGGACATCTGGCTGCTGCCGAACGGCAATATCCTCTTCACCCATACCAAGGGCGCCAAAGAGGTCACGCGCGACCAGAAGGTGGTGTGGGAGTACAGGACGGCGCCCGCCAACGAGGTGCACGCCTGCCAGCCGCTGCCCGACGGCGTGGTGATGGTGGCCGAGAGCGGGCCGTGCCGCGTCATCGAGGTGGACCGCGAGGGCAAAATCCTCAAGGAGGTGCCGCTGACCACGGAGTGCAAGAACACCCACGGCCAGATGCGCGGCGCCCGCAAGCTGGCCAACGGCAACTACCTGGTGGGGCAGTACAGCGACGGCGTGGTGCGCGAGTACGACGCGGCGGGCAAGATCGTGTGGGAGTTCAAGCAGAAGATGGCCTTCGGCGGCATCCGCCTGCCGAACGGCAACACGCTGATCTCGACGGGCGACGCCCACAAGGTGCTGGAGGTGGACGCCAAAGGCGCCGTGGTGTGGGAGATCAACGAGAACGACCTGCCCGGCAACCCGCTGCGGTTCACGGCGGGCATGCAGCGGCTGTCGAACGGCAACACGGTGATCTGCAACTGGGGCGGGCACGGCCACGTGGGCCAGCAGCCGCAGATCGTCGAGGTGTCACCCGACAAGAAGGTGGTGGCCGAGCTGTTCGACAACCAGCAGTTCAAGACGATCTCGGGGGTCTTCATCATAGACGCCGAGGGCGACGTGACGAAGTGCGAGCGGCTGCGCTGAGGCGCCGCAAGCACCGACGGCGCACGAACGGCGATGGCCGCCCCGGACGGGCAACGTCCGATGCGGCCATCCCATGCGCGGGGCGCCGGAGCGCCTCGCGGATTCCCGGGCGGGCTCCGCAGGCTCACCCGATGGCGGGGCCGCCGGTCTCGCCCGTGCGGATGCGGATGCACTCGACCAGGTCGAGGATGAAGATCTTGCCGTCGCCGATCTGGCCCGTGCGGGCGCCCTTGATGATGGCGTCCACCGTGGGCTTGACGAAGCCCTCGTTGACGGCGATCTCCAGGCGAACCTTCTTGAGGAGATTCACCTCGATGTCCACGCCGCGATAGGCTTCGTGGTAGCCCTTCTGCTGGCCGCAGCCCATCGCGTTGGTGACCGAGATCTTGAAGACCTCGGCCTTGTAGAGCTCCTGCTTCACGTCGCTGAGCTTCTCGGGCTGAATGTAGGCGATGATGAGTTTCACGGGTTCGCTCCTTTCTTGGGGCCGGCGCCAGCGCGCGATGCGTGACGCGTGACGGGTCGGGACGGGCTTCCCTTCTCTCACGTGGTGGTGAAGACCTGGAACCCCGCATAGGCCTCCATGCCGTGCTCGCCGATGTCGAGGCCGCGGACTTCTTCCTCACGCGAGACGCGGAGGCCCATGGTCTTCTTCATCACGACGAAGAGCGAGGCCATCAACACCACGGCGAAGGCGATGGTAGCCAGGTTGCCGAGGGCCTGGACGCCGAGCTGCTCAAGCCCGCCGCCGTGGAAGAAGCCGTCGCGGGCGAGACCGAGGGACTTCTGTCCCCACAGCCCCACGGCCAGGGTGCCCCAGGTGCCGTTCATCGCGTGCACGGGCACGGCGCCCACGGGGTCGTCCACGCCCAGGCGGTCGAGCAGCAGCACGCCGAGCACCACGATCACGCCGGCCACGGCGCCGATGGCGAGAGCGGCCGCGGGCGACACGTAGTTGCACGGGGCCGTGATGGCCACGAGGCCGGCCAGGCAGCCGTTCATCGTCATCGAGAGGTCGGGCTTGCCGACGATCGCCCAGATGGTGAGCATGGCCGCCAGCGCGCCGGTGCAGGCCGCCAGGTTGGTGTTCATCGCCACGAGGCCGATCGCCGTGCCGTCGCCCACGGCGAGGGTCGAGCCCGGATTGAAGCCGAACCAGCCGAACCAGAGCAGGAACACGCCGAGGGACGCCAGGGGGATCGAGTGGCCGGGAATGGCCTTGGGCCGCCCGTCGGGCGCGAACTTGCCGATTCGCGGGCCCAGGATCACCGTGCCCACCAGCGCCACGTAGCCCCCCACCGTGTGCACCACGGTGGAGCCGGCGAAGTCGCCGAAGCCCATCTTCGCCAGCCAGCCATCGGCGTTCCAGATCCAGTGGCCGACGATCGGGTAGAGGATCGAGCTGACGACGACCGTGTAGATCAGGTAGGCCGAGAACTTCATGCGCTCGGCCATGCCGCCCGCCACGATGGTGGCCGCCGCGCCGCAGAAGGCGGCCTGGAAGAGCCAGAAGGCGAAGATCGGCACGCCCGAGGGGTTCTCAGCCCCCTCCATGCCGAAGCCCGTCCAGCCGATGAACGCGCTGCCCTTGCCGAACATGAACGCGTAGCCCACGAGGAAGAACATCACGCAGGCGATGCAGTAGTCGAGGAAGTTCTTGGTGAGGATGTTGCACGTGTTCTTCACGCGGATGAAGCCGGCCTCGACCATGCCGAACCCCGCCTGCATGAAGAACACCAGGAAGGCGGCCATGAGCACCCAGAAGGTGTCGAGCCCCTGGGCGCTCGCGGGCGGGGGCGGCGCGGGCGCGGCCTCCGCCCCTGCCGCCGTGCCGCCGAGAAGACACGCGAACGCTCCCGCCGCCGCCATCAGCTTCCATTTCATCGCTCTTTCTCCTTTCGTTCAGGGGGTGGAAGCCGGGTTGTCTCAGAACGCGAAGGTGAATGAAAGACCGAGCCAGTGATTCGTCGGGTCAACGCCCGCGGCCTTCATGTTGCGGCGGGCGTCGGGGTCCAGCAGCCGCGAACAGTTGAGGGCGGGCTTGATGGTGATGTGGTCGCCGATGGCGATGGGAAGGCCCACCGAGCACGTCAGATCGGCCAGGCCGCTCGCATCGGTGCCTGCATAGTAGAAGTTGTTGTTCTTGTGGTCGCCCCAGCCCACGGCCGCGGAGAGAGCGAGCGACATGCTGGCTCTCTCCGAGAACCGGATCAGGCCGGGGACCGTGTGGCTCAGGGCGAAGTTGGCGTAGACGCCGTCCGATTCATCAATGTCCTTGTAGACCTTGAAGGTGGGGGAGAGGGGCGCGTCGAGAGTCACGCCGGCGTACACCTCGGTGGTCGTTGGGAACCCCGTGTGGGGGAACACATAGCGGATCGTGCCGACCGAGAACGTGGCCTTGCCCACGCTGTGCGAGTAGTCGAGCGTGTAGTCCACCTCAGTGAAGTTGCGGCGGTCGCCGTTCACGTCGGTGAGGTCCAGGTTGCCCCAGACGTTCAGGCTGAGCCCCTTCCAGGCAAAGGTGGCCGAGGGCTGCCACACGGGGTCGTCCACCACGTTGACCCCGCGCCAGACGTACTTCCCGTTGAACGTCGAGTCGAGGGTGACCGACCAGGGTTTCTCGGGCGCGGGGGCCGATTCGGCAGGGGCCGCACCGCCCTCGGGGGCGGGCACCTCGGCGGCGGCCCCCCAGCGAGCCGCACAGGGAAACAAGAGGATGGCCACTGCGGCGGACATGAGACGCATCGGTTCCGGCCCTTTCCCTTGCATCGAACGCCTGGTCCAGCGCCAGGTTGGCGCATCGGCGTGCGAGAGCAATGGGTGTGCCAGATCGCAGGTCCGGGCTGGTGCATCTGCGTAAATGCAGTGATGGCAATATTTTAGAAGCCGAGAGTCGCTCGAGTGGGCCGGTCCCACAATCATACCATTCGGTATGGTATTTGTGGCTGACCTACCTGGCGGTGTGGATGTACTGGTCTAGCGGAAGCGCTTGGGGTTGATGCCGTGCTTGCGGACGCGGAGGCCCATCAGGCGCTCGGTGAGGCCCAGGGCGCGCGCCGCCTTGGCCTTGTTGCCGCGCGAGGCCTTCAGGGCGTCCACCAGCAGATCGCGCTCGGTGGCATCGAGGATGGCCTGCAAGGTGCCCCGGCTCGCCACGGGGCTGGCGTCGGGCATCTGGAGCGTGGGCGGCAGGTGGCGGGCATGGATCGTGTCGTCGGAGGCGAGGAGCACGGCGCGCTCGATGCAGTTCTCGAGTTCGCGCACGTTCCCCGGCCAGTGATAGGCCATGAGGGTGTCAATGGCCGGGGTGGCGATGCGCTTGACCGGCTTGTGGTTGGCCTTGGCGTACTTCTCGACGAAGTGGTCGGCGAGGAGCAGGATGTCGGTCTTCCGCTCGCGCAGCGGCGGCACGCGGATGGGGAAGACGTTGAGGCGGTAGTAGAGGTCCTCGCGGAAGCCGCCTTCGGCGATCAGGGCCTCGAGGTCGCGGTTGGTGGCCGTGATCAGGCGCACGTCGGTCCGCAGCGTCTCGGTGCCGCCCACGCGCTCGAACTCGCGTTCCTGGAGGACGCGCAGGAGCTTCACCTGGATGGCGGGCGAGAGGTCGCCGATCTCGTCGAGGAAGATGGTGCCGCCGTGGGCCAGCTCGAAGCGGCCCTTGCGCTGGGCCACGGCGCCCGTGAACGCGCCCTTCTCGTGTCCGAAGAGCTCGCTCTCGATCACCGTCTCGGGCAGGGCGCCGCAGTGGACGCGCACGAACGGCCGCTCGGCCCTGCGGCTGTTGTAGTGGATGGCGTGGGCGACGAGTTCCTTGCCGGTGCCGCTCTCGCCGCGGATGAGCACCGTGGCGTCGCTCTTGGCGACCTGGGCGATGAGGTCGTAGACCTCCTGCATGGCGTTCGAGTTGCCGATGATGTTGGCCGGGCGGAAGCGCTCTTTGAGTTCCTCCTGGAGGCGGAGGTTCTCTTCGAGCAGGCGCTCGCGCTCCTCTTCGGCCGCCTGGCGCAGGCGGACGGCCTGGGCCAGCATCGAGCCGATGATGGTCAGCAGGCGCACGTCCTCGGTGAGCAGGGCGGCGTCGCTCGAGGGGCGGTCCACGCTGAGCGCGCCGAGCACCTCGGCCCCGAGCTTGATCGGCACGCAGATGAACGAGAGGTCCTCCTTGCGCAGCCCTTTGCGGGCGCCGGTGCGGTCGAGGAAGAAGGGGTCGTCGGAGATGCGCGGCAGCACGGCGGGCTCGCCGCTGGCGATGACCTTGCCGGTGACGCCCTCGCCCAACTGGTAGCGGCCGCGCTGGAGCTGGTCGGGCGAGAGGCCGTGCGCGGCCTCGATAGTGATCTGGCGGGTCTTGCGGTTCAGGAGCGTGAGGGTGCCGCGCACCATGCCCAGGTGGGTGGCCAGGGTGTCGAGCACGGGGGCCAGCGTCTCGTGGATATCCAGGC
>Ga0209506_1002019_pt1 | contig 19117 bp, 9 predicted proteins | sample AD_JPNHG2_MetaG_FD_184409 | JGI IMG/M metagenome (GOLD analysis project Ga0209506, IMG submission 184409) | Active sludge microbial communities of municipal wastewater-treating anaerobic digesters from Japan - AD_JPNHG2_MetaG (SPAdes) (version 2) | ecosystem: Engineered > Bioreactor > Anaerobic >...
GAAAACCTATCTTATCAAGATGGATCAGGCAGTTGAAAAATTTTCGGTAGTAGGTACACCTATAAATGTATCCACTCCAATCGAACTAATCGAAGGATGGAATTGGATTGCCTATTATCCACAAAATCCTATGGCAGTAAATTCGGCTTTGCAGAGTATTATGCCCAGTGCTTTTCAAGTAAAAAGCCAAACTCAATCGGCGACGTACTTCGATCCACCCAGTTCTTGGGTAGGCGACCTCAGTCTGATGGAGCCAAATCAAGGGTATAAATTAAAAGTAAACAGTCCTTCTACTTTAATTTATCCGGAAAATCTGATCGCTAAATCTCTGAGTAAGCGAATGGATACTGCCGATTCACCCAATTGGCAGCAGATTCCAGGCACTGAATATAATATAGTTCTTATGGCAAGAGTGAAGCTGAACGATGAGAAATTTGATAGTAGTAACGGTAACTTAGTCGGGGCATTCGGTCCCGGCGGTGAAGAAGATTGCAGATGTGTAGCCGTCTGGCAAAAGCCCGTGGATGATAGTGATGGATTTTGGTATTTTACCATAGTGGGTGATAAGCATAACGAAGAAATTAGTTTTAAGTTGTACGATGGTAAAAATGATAGGATTGTTAATTGCAATCAGACAATAAAATTTGTAGTAGATAGCACCATAGGCATTCCTCCTGAATTTTTCATCATTACAGCCAATACGAGTGATATACTAAACCCAGGAATCCAAAATAAATTTAAGTTAGCTCAAAATTATCCTAATCCATTCAATTCCACTACCCAGATAAAATTTTCGCTGGAGAAACAGAGTAATGTGAACATCACGGTGTATGATCTAACTGGTCAAAAAGTGAGAACGCTATTAGATGCCCAACTAAATTTAGGCGAGTATAGAGTTGTCTGGGATGGAAGGGATGACCGGGGAATGCCCGTTTCATCCGGAATTTATTTATATAGAATGAAAGCCGATAATTATTCTGAACTAAGGAAGATGATTTTAAGCAAGTAAATAGAGCTTAAAAAGTCAGGATATAGGCAAGCTGCGCCATAGAAGTGATAATAGGCGAGAGGGTTCCTTTTAAATAGGTTAAATTTCTCCAAGGTTTATGTAGAGTTCGGACTTTTTAGACTCAAGATATAATCCTGAGATGAGCAATTTCAATTCCTAACGGAGCTGGAGATCGTGTTTTATAATTTATTGATCGGTCAATATCGACCGGTAAGGATTGAAAGAATAGATTTTGTTCATTTGATTCGGTGATTTACTAAAAAAATAGAAAATAGCGGCGAACTCTCTGCATATATTTTTTATAAGTATTTTTGTAAATATGAAGAAAATGGCGTTCCTCTGCTAAGATTACAAAATGGGAAATGATAAAATGGATAATTACTAAAATCAGCATAATGAGCGAGGCTGAGGCAATACTTATTCCGAGAAGTGCGACAGAGGTAAAAAGATAGATGGGATTTCGGGAGATATTATAAAATCCCTTGGTCTTAGATTTATCGCCGGCAGTTTTGATATAATTAAAATAGCTAATCACCAAACAAATATATCCCACGATAAATATGGCTATTCCAATGTAAAACCAACTGGTATTGAGTTGGAGCGGAACAAATATCGAGAAGACGAAAATTACAAATAATAAGAATGTTCCGGACCAAACTAACTTTTTTTCCCGGGGACTGCACCAGGAAGTGCTCGAAAGACGTCTGCGTGCTTTCTTGTCAGTGGCTAATATAGTCCAACTCGCCAGGAATATTAGCAAAACTCCCAGCCAAGCGTTCAAAAAGCCGGCTTTAAGATTTCCAAATAAATACATTTTTCACCTTTTTTTTCTTACTTATGGCTGAATTCTTTGCAAAGAGCATAGCGCGGAGAAATTCATCAATAACTTTTTATGAATAACCCAGTAACTGCTGCATTATCTTTTTGTTGTTACAGTAGTTCAGGGCGGTTTCCGCGGTAATGGTACCGTTCCTCACCAGCCGGTATAAATCTTGTTGAAGCGTGAACATGCCTTTATTTTTACCTTCGGTAATCATCTGGAAGATTTCGGTAATGTTATTGTTTCTAATGGCGGCTTGAACGGAATAATCCACGGAGAGAATTTCTTTGGCGAGGGTTCTTTTACCTTCTTTATTGGGCACCAATTTTTGCGAAATTACCACTTTTAATGTATCAGCGAGGCGGAATCTAATCCTTTCTTGTTCGTCCGACGGGAATTCGGCAATAATCCGGTGGATACTTTCGACCGTCGAACTGGTGTGGAGGGTAGAGAAAATCTTGTGACCGCTATCAGTCGCTTCCAGAACTGCCGATATGGTAGATGGATCGCGCATTTCGCCGACGATAATAATGTTAGGATCCTGCCTCAGCGCTTCGATAATGCCATGGCGAAAACTTAATACGTCATCGCCTACTTCGCGATGAGTGATCAATGACTTATCGGATTTATGGACATATTCGATCGGCTTACCAATGATGACAATATGGGCTTTGTTTTTATGATTATTCAGATCGGTTATAGAATCCAGAGTCGAGCTTTTGCCCGAACCGGTTACGCCGGTAACTAAGAATAAGCCCGATTTTTCATGCTGGAGGTCGAGCCTTTTGATAATTGGTTCGGGAATCTCTAAACTTTCTATAGGGAATATTTTTTCCGCAATGTGTCGAAAATTGATCGCCAGGTTATTTCTCTCGTAGTAAATGTCGCCGCGAAATCGGTATGGTTTTTGGCTTTGGTCGGTAGAAAAGGCAAAGGCAAAATCAATGCTTCTTTCGTTAAATAGAATCGTTTTCTGTTGGTCGGATAAAATGCTTAATGCGATTGCGGCAACCTCGTCATTGGTGTAGGTAGGTACTTCCTGGCTCGGCTCTAAATTTCCATAAACCCGGTACCAAACCTTGTCATTGGTTCTGGGACCGCCGAGGTTTATATCGGAAGCGCCGATTTTTACCATGTGAATCAATAGATTTTTTAGATGTTCATAGGCTTCTTTTTGCCAGGCGAGATTTTTTGCAAGGTGATGGTTGATTTCCTCAAACCGCTGAGTTCCGGTCTGAAATTCTTCCAATGCGTTTTGCAGGTTCTCGGCAAATGACAGACTCATAAGGTTCCTTCTTGATTTTTTTAGGTGAAAATTTCTTTAGCGTTCACTAGGCTGGTTAATCGCATTTCTGTATATTTTAATTTAAATTTTTCATTTTCCAATGAAGAAAATGGGGATTAAAAAAGTTACGAAAAATACAGTTTTTTTATTTCGCATGACTGTATGAGTTTTTAAAGTTATAAAGTTGTGACGAATTATATATTCTTATAAACACTTAAAAATGGTTAGTAACACTTATTAGCACTTAATAGAACTTAATTTCTACCATCGCTTGTCCCGACCGTGTGCCACTCTTTCTTGGTAGTTAAAATTAAGAAAATGCAAAGAGCACAGCTTGGCTCACCATGTCGGCGTTAACCTTAACCTATAACTTGGCTCTCAGCCTTATTTCTCGTGCCTTTGTTGTTAAAGTCCCTTCCAATCATTTGCCAATTTGCTTTAGTTCAGGCGCGAACATGATTAGTAAATTATTCTCGGAACGATTAAAATTTTGCCATCAGCTATAATAATTGATTATATTTGGAGCATGGATTTACGGCTTTTGAAATTTTACAAATAAGAGGCGAATAAATGAAAATTAGCTTGGTACCGGCTTTAACGCTGGTGTTAATTTCCGGCGCAATTTTAATTGCCGATGCCGGAGTACAAAAACTGCCCGATGGTGTCATTATCGAACTGACAAAAGAACCCGCAATCTCGTCCAGACTGATAAAGATTCAGGTCTGCGACGATGACATTATCCACGTCCAGGCTACACCCGATTCCAATTTTTCTGAGCGTCCCAGTCTGATAGTGGAGCAGACTTATGCTAATCGGTTGCCTGAATCGGTCAATTGGACATTACGGGAAAATGAAGATACCGTCATTTTAGCAACTGCCAAATTGCTGGTTAAAATATCGAAAACTGAAGGTACGGTTGCTTTCTATAAAGCAGACGGGGAACTGATTTTACAGGAGAGAGCTAGCGGCAGTAAAATTTTTACTGCGGCGGAAGTGATGGGCGAACAGACTTATCATATTCAACAGTTTTTCGATTCGCCTGCCGATGAAGCCTTTTACGGATTGGGACAACACCAGAACGGATTGATGAATTATAAAGGACAGTCGGTTGATCTCAGGCAATATAATATCGTGGTAGCCGTGCCGTTTCTGATTTCCAACCGCAATTATGGTATTTTGTGGGACAATAATTCCCGCACCAAGTTCGGTGATATTCGCGACTTTGAATCAATAGCCACATTAAAATTATATGACAAGAAAGGCAAACCGGGAGGTCTAACTGCCGAATATTTTAAAGATGATGGATTTAAAAAACTATTTACAACTCGCCGTGAACCTCGTATTGAACACGAGTTCATTGACGTCAATGATCCATTCCCAGACGGGTTCAACCAGTTAGCGAGTGTGCGCTGGAGCGGAACAATCGAATCCGCCGAAACCGGTATTCATAAATTTAGGCTATATTGCTCTGGCTATACTAAGATGTGGCTGAATGACTCTTTAGTGGTGGATAATTGGCGTCAGAATTGGTTGCCCTGGACGCATTTTCCGGAAATTTTTATGGAAGCCGGGAAGCGCTATTCAATTAAGATTGAATGGATTCATCAAGGTGGATATATTGGTCTTAAGTATCTGACTCCCAGCCCAGAGGAGTATGCTAATAGCCTTTCGCTTTATTCGGAGGTTGCCGACCAGATTGACTATTACTTTATCTACGGTGACAACCTCGATGAAGTAATTCACGGCTATCGCAAAATTACCGGACAGACGCCGCTGATGCCGAAATGGGCGATGGGTTTGTGGCAATGTCGCCAGCGTTATCAGACTCAGGACATGGTGCTTTCGGTTGTGTGCGAATTTCGCCAGCGCCAGATTCCGCTGGACAATATTGTTCAGGACTGGTTCTATTGGGAAGAGGATAAGTGGGGCGACCACGAATTTGACCCAGATCGCTTTCCCGATTCAGACGGTATGGTCAAAGAACTGCATGAAAAACTAAACGCCCACATTATGATTTCGGTCTGGCCAAAGTTTTACGTCGGGACGAAAAATTACCAGCAATTTCTGGAAAAGGGCTGGCTATATATGCGTAATGTCGAAAAGGACCAGAGAGATTGGGTAGGACCCGGCTACGTTTCCACATTTTACGATCCTTACCGTCCGGAAGCCAGAGATTTATATTGGCAACAGATTAATGAAAAATTATTCAGTAAAGGATTTGACGCCTGGTGGCTGGATGCTACCGAACCGGATATTCATTCCAATTTGTCGCCGGAAGAAACGCGCTTGCGGATGCATCCAACTGCCATCGGTAGCGCCGCTCGCTATTTGAATACTTATTCGCTGGTTCATTGCAAGGGAATTTATGAAAATCAGCGCCGAACTGATCCCAATCAACGGGTTTTTATTCTAACTCGTTCGGCTTTCGCTGGTCAACAGCGGTTTGCCGCCGCGACCTGGAGCGGGGATGTTGCCGCCCGCTGGTATGATCTAAAAACTCAAATCCCAGCTGGTTTGAATTTTTGTCTATCAGGCATTCCATATTGGACAACGGATGTTGGTGGTTTTGCGGTTGAGTCTCGCTTTGTCAACGCCACCGGCGAAAATCTGGAAGAATGGCGTGAACTGATGACCCGCTGGTTTCAGTTTGCCACCTTTTGTCCGCTTTTCCGGGTTCATGGAGAATATCCCTACCGTGAGATTTATCACGTTGCGCCTGAAAATCACCCTGCCTATCAAGCAATGTTGACCTATGACCAACTTCGTTATCGTTTAATGCCCTACATTTATTCGCTGGCGGCTATGACAACGCATAACGATTACACGATTATGCGGGCGCTCATAATGGATTTCAGTCAGGATAAAAAAGTTCAAAATATCGGCGATCAATTTATGTTCGGTCCAGCTTTGCTCATTAATCCGGTGACGGAATATAAAGCCCGCACACGCTCGGTCTATTTGCCGGACGGCAACGGTTGGTATGATTTGAAAACCGGGAAATATTTCGCTGGCGGTCAGACGATTATAGCTGAGGCGCCTTACAGTGATATACCGATATTTGTGAAAGAAGGTTCGATCATTCCGTATGGACCGGAAATTCAATACTCAGCTGAAAAACCCGCTGATCCGATTATTTTGTATGTCTATACTGGTCGTGACGCCGAGTTTGAGCTTTACGAGGATGAAGGAGTTAATTATAATTATGAAAAAGGACAATTTGCCATCATTCCATTGATTTATTCTGAGAAAACTCAAACATTAACGATTGGAAAGCGTCAGGGTGAATTTCCGGGAATGTTAAAGGAAAGGACATTTCAAATTATCCGAGTTAGCCCGGATAAAATGACCAGACTTGACTTTAGTCTCGAACCGGATAAAATGGTAAAATATGATGGGCAGGAAGTAACAATAGAAACCAAATGACATTTATAGGAGGTATTATTATGAAAGGGTTAGGATTCAAAATTGCATTGATGCTTATTGTTGCATCACTGCTCATTACTCATTGCTCTGATAGCCGCAAGATGGTCAGACAGATTGATAATTTTGGCCAAAGTTGGCAATTTAATCTGGGAGATTTAAGTGATGCCGAGAGACCCGAATATGACGATTCCAATTGGCGCACTTTAGATCTGCCCCATGATTGGAGTATCGAAGGTGAATTTAGCGAGGAGCATCCCGCGACACCGGGAGGTGGTGCTTTACCGGGTGGAATTGGATGGTATCGTAAGACTTTTACCGTTTCCGAGGGAAATAAAGATAAGAGTGTTTTCATTGATTTTGACGGCGTTTACCAAAATGGCGAGGTCTGGATAAATGGCCACTCCTTGGGAAAAAGACCGTACGGCTATAGTTCTTTTCGATACGAATTGACACCCTATCTCAACTATGGCGACGAAAATAATGTTATCGCTGTAAAAGTTGATAATTCCCAGCAACCCAATTCGCGCTGGTATTCGGGATCCGGGATTTACCGAAACGTCTGGTTGGTAGTCACCGATAAAGTATTCGTAGATCATTGGGGTACATTTGTTACTACGCCGGAGGTTAGTAGCGAAGCCGCCAAAATCAATATTAAAACCAACGTTAGAAATCAGACCGGTCTCGACCAGGAAGTTATCCTGAGTACCATCATCTATGATGCTGATGGGAAGTTGATTGCCAGAGCCAATACTTCCCAAAAGATACCAAAGGATACCGTGATTGAAATTGAACAAGGATTATCAGTAAAAAAACCGAAGTTGTGGTCTGATGAACGCCCTTATTTATACAAAGCAGTTTCTCAAATTAGCGGGGAAGAGAAGGTCTGGGACGATTACACCACTTCTTTTGGAATTCGTTATTTTAAATTCGATCCGGAACAGGGATTTTTTCTGAATGGTAAGCCGGTGAAAATTAAAGGCGTATGCAATCATCACGATCTCGGCTGTCTGGGTGCCGCAATTAACACGCGTGCAATCGAGCGGCAACTGGAATTATTAAAGTCTATGGGTTGTAACGGGATTCGCACTTCCCACAATCCGCCGGCGCCGGAATTGCTGGATTTGTGTGATCGGATGGGTTTTATCGTATTAGATGAAGCTTTCGATATTTGGCGAGTAGCGAAAATGAAATACGATTATCATCTTTATTTCGACGAATGGCACGCGCGCGATATGGCCGATTTAGTTCGACGCGATCGCAATCACCCCAGCGTTTTTATCTGGAGTATCGGGAACGAGGTTATGGAACAGTGGGATAAAAGTAATCCCAGCGGCATGGAAATTGCCCAGGAATTGGCTAATATTACCAGAAAGCTCGATCCCACGCGTCCCGTCACAGCTGGCTGTAACGATCAGAGTCCCGAAAATCCACTCATTAAATCTAATGCACTGGATTTGATTGGCTATAATTATGCGCATGAAAAATTTGCCGACTTTCCGAAAACCTACCCAGGTAAGTGTTTTATTGCCACCGAAACTCACTCCGTTATAGCGACGCGTGGCAGTTATGATATGCCGTCAGATAGCATTCGCGTCTGGCCGACGCGCTGGGATATTCCTTTTACTGGCGGCAATCCGGATTTTTCATGTTCGGCTTACGATAATTGTCACGTGCCCTGGGGTTCGACTCATGCCGAGACCTGGTCAATTGTGAAAAAGTATGATTTCATTTCGGGATTGTATATCTGGACCGGTTTTGATTATCTCGGCGAGCCGACTCCTTATAGCTGGCCAGCACGCAGTTCCTATTTTGGAATTATCGATCTGGCGGGATTCCCTAAAGACAGTTATTATTTTTACCAGAGCGAATGGACTGAGCAACCGGTATTACATATTTTTCCGCACTGGAACTGGCAGAAAGGCGAATTAATTGACGTTTGGGCTTATACGAATTATGACGAGGTCGAACTTTTCCTCAATGATCAATCGTTAGGTAAAAAGCAAAAAAGCGACGATGTTTTTCAACTGGTATGGCGAATAGAGTACACACCCGGCACCCTGAAAGCTGTAGCCTACAAAAAAGGTTCTGCTGATTTAACCAAAGTAATTAAGACTGCTGGTGAACCGGCTGGCATTTTACTCGAGCCCGATCGCGATGTTCTAAAAGCTGATGGTAAAGACCTGTCATTTATTACAGTAAAAGTCGTTGATAGCGAAGGCACGACCGTACCACTTGCCGAAAATCTGATTAATTTTGAGGTTGAAGGACCGGGCTTAATCGCCGGCGTTGATAACGGCAGTCAAATCAGCCACGAACCGTTTAAAGCCAACTATAGGAAAGCTTTTCAGGGATTGTGTTTAGCTGTTATTCAGTCCAAGAGCACGCCTGGGCAAATTACTGTGAAAGCTAATTCTGAAGGCTTAAAGCCGGCTATTGCCAGAATCCAGGTAAAATAAAAAAGGTTTAGTGGCGCATTGAGATACTATTTAAACTCCGAAATGATTGAGTATGAATACATTTCGAATTGGCACTTCAAGCCGGTTCATTTTAGAAAATCTAACAGAAGGCGAAAATCTGGTTGGAAAAATTATTTCTTATGAAAAGGGTTTCGAAATGGGGACTTTAATATTTAATCGCAAAAAATACCCAGTTCTTTCAATTGCGACTATCTTGCTGATATTTTTTAGGTCGGTTTTGGGGCAGGATTATATCCCGCCCGACTCAACCGATATGCGCAATATTACTTCTATTGAATTGGCTCAAGAAATGATTCCCGGCTGGAATGTCGGAAATTCACTGGAAGCCCTCGGTGGCGAAACTGCTTGGGGCAATCCGCAGATAACTCAGAGGTTGATTGACTCCGTGAAAGCCGCCGGCTTCAATGCCATCAGGATTCCCGTTGCCTGGAGCAAATTTTCCGACGAATCTACTTTTACTATCGAAGAATCCTGGCTGGAGCGAGTCGAAGAAGTGGTTTGGTACGTTTTGAGTAGCGGGATGTATGCCATTATCAATGAACACTGGGATAATGGCTGGATTCAACCTACATATGCGGACTCGACTTATGTAAAAAATCGGTTAGCGGCGATGTGGAAACAGATTGCCATCTATTTCCGCGACTATGACGATCACCTTCTGTTTGCCGGCACCAACGAAGTAATGAAAGATGACAATTGGGGCGAGCCTACCAAAGAATATTATACCGTCCAGAATATGTATAATCAGGTATTCGTCAATACCGTTCGTGCCACCGGCGGGCGCAATTATTATCGCCATCTATTGGTTCAGGGTTATAGGACTGATATTAATTGTACTGTAAAATATTTTGTTATTCCTCAAGACGTGGTTCCCAATCGTTTGATGGTGGAAGTGCATTATTATGATCCCTACAATTTTACTTTAAACGAAGATGACAAAATTATTCAATGGGGGAAGTATGCTACAGATGCCTCGCGAACTGAGACTTGGGCTAACGAATCCTGGGCTGACGGACAGTTCAATAAAATGAAAACCAATTTTATAGATAAAGGCTATGCGGTAATTTTAGGTGAATATTGCGCGACGTCAAGGCTGAATCTCGGGAGCGCCGAACTCAATGCTCAGCATGCCGAATATCGGCGCTATTATATTAACTACGTTACTTACTCTATGGTCAATCACGGTCTGGTCCCCTTTTACTGGGATAATGGGTTTACAGGCAATCATGGCTCGGGTATTTTTAATCGGGCTGACGGCACCCAGGCTTATCCGAATCTGGTGAAAGCCATTATGGACGGCGTTAATTTGACGGTGTTTCCGGTAGGTATTAAAGATGAAGAAAAGCCGAAAACCGCTCGTGAATTTGTGCTTAACCAAAATTATCCCAATCCCTTCAATTCACAGACCAAAATTTCCTACCATTTGCCTCGCACCGGAAAAGTTACCATCAAAGTCTTTGATTTGAACAGTTGTGAGGTGGCGACTCTCGTATGGCAAGAGTTACAAAAGCCGGGTTATTATGAAGTGTCATTTGACGCCTCGAAATTATCCAGCGGCTTATACTTTTACCAGCTGTCCAGCGAACATTTCACCGATACTAGGAAGATGCTTTTACTGAAATGAGTCATCTGTAAAGAGTTCGAGTTATCTGTAAAATTTTTGAAATTAAAATTTTTTGTTTTATATGATGGAATTGATGATGCCACCATAAAGGGATGGGATCACAGGAATTGAATTGATTGGATATATAGTTTCATAAAACTGCTAACTTTATAGGGGGAAATCGAGTTGCGAAGAATCTGGCGTAGTATAATTATTTTAGGATTTGGAATCCGGATTTTAGTCGGAGCAGAACCTCCGCAGGGCTTTTTTCTATATGATTTTCAGCCGAAGAAAGCCACTATACCGACTTTCAGGGAAGTCACGTTAACGTTGTCCCGTCCGACCGTGACGGTTGAAATTGAGATTGGTGATACGTTGACCAAGGTTCCGCAATATATCTACGGTCATAATGCCAATGTTTATATGACTCAGATGGTCAATGAACCCACCTTGATTGGTTACTTAAAGCAACTTGCGCCACCAATCCTGCGCTATCCGGGTGGAAATTTGAGCAATCTATTTTTCTGGAATAATCGACCGAGCCAGTTGCCGGAGGATGTGCCCGATCCGCTTTACGGCGGTGTCGAAAAACCATACCGCGAAGAGTTCTGGTTCGGGCGAAACGATACCGCAATTACGCTTTCGGTTGATAATTACTATAAGATGCTGGAAATGACCAATTGTAGCGGGCTAATTTGTGTGAATTACAGTTATGCCAGATATGGCAAGGGTGAAAATCCGGTCGCTACTGCGGCTAAATATGCGGCTGACTGGGTGCGCTATGATAATGGTCGAACGAAGTACTGGGAAATCGGCAACGAGAATTTCGGCAATTGGCAGGCTGGATATAAAATAAATACAGCTGATAATAAAGACGGTCAGCCGGAAATTATTACCGGCGAATTATACGGACAGCATTTCAAAGTTTTTGCTGATTCAATGCGTGCCGCCGCTCGCTCAATCGGAGCGGAAATCAAGCTGGGAGCCGGCTTGCTCGAATCGGCGCAAGATTGGCATACGCCGACGGAAAAGACCTGGAATTCCGGCTTTTTTAAGCAAGCCGGAGATGCCGCCGATTTCTTTGTCATTCATTCCTATTACACACCCTGGAACGAAAATTCTTCAGTGGGAACGATTCTGAATTCCGCCATACCGGTAACGCAAGAGATGATGACTTTTATGCAGGAGACTGCCCGAATAAATGAAGTAAAAATGAAACCGGTTGGCTTGACCGAGTGGAATATTTTTGCCGTCGGGTCGAAACAGCAGGTCAGCTATATTAATGGCATTCATGCCGTTCTGGTACTGGGTGAATTGATTAAGGATAAATATGGCCTTGCTTGCCGCTGGAATCTGGCGAATAACTGGGATAATGGCAATGATCACGGGATGTTTTCGCAGGGTGGTGAACCGAATGTGCCGCGCTGGAATCCCCGACCGGTTTTTTATTATATGACTTACTTTCAGCAATTTTGTGGCGATCATCTGGTCAATACAAATGTCGTCGGTGATAGCGATGTGGTTGCCTACGCTTCGACCTTCAGTTCCGGCGAAGCTGGGGTAATTCTGGTCAACAAGGGAAATTCTCCCAAATCGGTGCGACTGGAATTTGCCAATTTTCAACCGGGACGGCGCTGTTACTGGTATCTGCTGACCGGAGGCAAGGACAACGGTGATTTTTCACTGCAAGTTTTCATAAATGGTGTTGGCCCAGAATTGCCGGCTGGCGGTCCCGCCAATTTGGAGAAAATCAAAGCTTATTCAACCAGAATCACCAAGCCGCTGGTTTTCGATTTGCCTCCCTATTCTGTTCAATATTTGTTAGTAGAAAGTGACCAAAAAATCCCGGTGAAATAAGGCTATCTATCGGTAAACAGCTCGGATTCTTCAACATTAATTAAAAATAGAAAAACTATGTTCAAAGAAATCAGATTCGCGCCAAAAATTTTGCTAATGACAATTTTATTCGGAATAATTTTAGCTTTTTTACCGGCTTGTGGCCTGCAAATTAATGTGCCGGAACGCGGCTTTGTCAGCTGGTTGCCGGGGAGCAGATGGGAAGAGGCGCTTCTCACCGGTAATGGGGAGATCGGGGCGATAGTCATCGGGCGGCCACATGATGAAACGATTATTTTAAATCATGCTTTGCTCTATCTCCCGGCGAGTGATCGCTTACCGCCGATTAACCAAGCCAGCCGATTGGACGAAATCCGTCAACTTTTATTGCTGGGAAAATATGCAGAAGCCGCCAAGATTCCGGTCGAAATTGGGATAGCAGAAGGTTATCAGGGAACTCACTGGACCGATCCCTATATGCCGGCGATGAATATCCGCTTGAATATGAAAGCCACCAACGTCCGTGACTATGCTCGGGCAGTGGATTTTACGACCGGCGAAACGATGGTTTTCTGGCGTGATGAAGGCGGTCGGTTCGAACGCAAATTGTTTGTTTCGCGAGCCGATAATTGTGTCGTAATGTCAATCAAGGGTTCCGGTAAAATCAATACCACTCTGGAATTTGCTAAGCACCCGGTCGAATGGAGTCAACAGGAAATGGTCAACGGCGCCATTGAGTTTACTGAAATTGGAGTAAATGACTGTTGGCTAACTTACCGCTGTAAGTTCAAGCGCCATTATGATGACAATCCGCAGGGCTATGAAACCGTCGGAAGAGTGATTCTGAAAGGCGGAAATTTATCCAGTGAAGGAAACCAGCTGGTCATTCAAAATGCCGATGAAATTCTGCTTTTGGTGCGGTTGGAACCGAATTTTGATTGGGAAAATTCCCGAGTTGGTGAGTTGCAATTAGCTTTACAAAATCAGCCCACGAATTACAAAACTCTCCTCGAGCGTCATGTGAAAATCCACGGCAATTTATATAATAGGGTAAAACTCGATCTGGGCGGTCGCAAACTAAAAACACTGCAATCCGAAGTTCTAGTTGCCAGAGCCCGTGAAGAAGTTACTCCGGCTATGATCGAGAAATTCTTCGACGCCGCGCGCTATAATATTCTTTGCGCCACTGGAACGCGCCCGCCGAATTTGCAGGGAATTTGGAATGGCACTTGGTCGCCTCCTTGGTCATCGGATTTTACGAATGATGGCAATGCCGAGGTGGCTATTTCCAGTTTGCTATGTAGCAATTTGCCCGAATTGATGCTTGCCTATTTCGATTATCACGAAAAATTATTGCCGTTTTATGAAGATAACGCCCGCCGTTTATATGGTTGTCGCGGAATTCATATTCCGTCCCGAACCAGTTCGCACGGTTGGGATATTCACTTTGGCGAAACCTGGTGTTTGACTTTCTGGACGGCGGGAGCGGGTTGGGTCTCCAGTTTTTTCTACGATTATTTTTTATATACGGGAGATACAACTTTTTTGAAAAAGCGGGCTTACCCGTTTATGAAAGCGGCAGCGCAATTTTATGAAGATTTTCTGACTATAGGAGAGAATGGCAAATATGTTTTCAATCCATCCTATTCTCCGGAGAATAATCCGGCTAATTCCAATTCACAAGCCTGTATCAATGCCACAATGGATGTTATGGTTGCCAAACAGCTCCTGCGCAATTGCATTCAAGCCGCCAAAATTCTTAAGGTTGATGAATCCCAAGCAATTAAATGGCAAGAAATGCTAGCCCTAATGCCGGAGTATGAGATCAATGAAGATGGCGCTCTCCGCGAATGGTTATGGCCCGGGCTGGAAGACAATTACAACCATCGGCACGTTTCGCATCTTTATGGATTATATGAAATGCTTGATCCTGAAATTGCCGGTAATCCTGAACTTATAAAATCTGCAAAAAATGCGATAGCCGAGCGGATGAAAATCAGACGGCGGGAAAATGGCGGCGCAATGGTCTTTGGCTTGGTGCAAATGGCATTGGTAGCCGCCAACCTGGGCGACGCCGAGATGGCGGAGGAACTGACCAACTGGATGGCGAGCTATTACTGGAGCAATTCATTGGCAAGTCTGCATGATCCTGACAATTTATTCAATATGGATTTAAGCGGTGGTTTCCCAGCCGCTGTTATTCGCATGCTGGTCTATTCCGAGCCCGGAATGATTAAATTACTGCCGGCTCTACCTAATTCCTGGCCTGCCGGTAGCATTAGTGGCGTTCTGGCGCGCGGACAAATCGAAGTAAAAGAACTAAAATGGCAGAAAAATCAGATATTAGTGACTTTTCAATCGCGGGTTAATCAAACTTTAGAATTGAGGATGCCGCGACCGGATGGGCGGATTCTTGGCCCAGATCGAGACTTAATAACTCGATTGCCGAATGATGATAGAAGCTTTCAGATCTTTCTGCCGGCTGACAGTGATGTCACCGTTAAATTTGTTTATCAATGAATCTTATAGTTGATAGGAATCTGAATTTCTAAATTGCGGTAAAATAGCGGGAAACTTTATAATTGAAAATATTTAATATGAGGAGAAAAATGATTAGCTCTAAAATCATTCGTTCGTTTGTGACATTATTAATTTCATTAATGATGATTCAAACTTGTAGCTCTAACAAGCCGAAAAATCAATATCTGAAAAGTCCGGATGGCAATATTACGGTTCGGTTTGAAATATCGCCGACTGGAAAAATTTTCTATCGCGTTGCTTATCGGAACAAGGAAATTGTTCAATCTTCCCGAATGGGTATTGTTCGAGAAGATGCTGATTTTAGCGAGGGCTTAAAGTTAGATTCGGTCTCGGCTTCCCGCCCGATTAATTACGATTATCAAATGCCGCAGGGCAAAAAAAGCCATTATGCTTACAGTGGCAATGAGAAAAGGTTTTACCTGACAAACCGTGCCGGTCAAAACATAGACGTAGTCTTTCGGGCTTCGAATGACGGGGTAGCCTTTCGCTACACTTTTCCCGGTCAATCGGATGAGCTCAAAACCATCTTAAGGGAGGTCAGCGAATTTCATTTTTCACCTCGAACCAAAGCTTTTATTCAGCCGATGGCGGTGGCTAAATCGGGCTGGTGTCAGACCAATCCTTCCTATGAGGAAATTTATCAGCAAAATGTCGCGATCGAGCAATTGCCATTTAGCGAACCGGGCTGGGTTTTTCCAGCGCTCTTCGAGGATGGCGATTTCTGGATGCTGATTAGTGAAACTGCGCCCGATCGCAATTACTGCGGATGCCGGTTGCAACAGGATTCGACGAGTCATATTTTTTATATTGATTTCCCATCGGATTTGGAAACTTTTCCGGGTAGGGTCTGGTTACCGACTTCACCTCTACCATGGAGCACTCCCTGGCGGATTATTGTGATCGGCAAAGGGTTGAAAAATATTGTTGAATCAACTCTTGGAACGGACCTAGCCGAACCGGCTCGATTGAAAGAAATTGGCTATGTCAAACCGGGTCGCTCGTCGTGGAGCTGGGTGCTGCTTAAAGATGATTCCACAGTTTTTGAAGTGCAAAAAAGATTCATTGATTATGCCGCTGAAATGAATTGGGAATATTGTTTGATAGATGCCGATTGGGACTGGAAAATCGGTTATGATAAAGTCGCGGAACTGGCGGCTTACGCTCAAGCCAAAGGCGTTGGAATTCTGCTCTGGTATAATTCTTCTGGTGACTGGAATAGCACGACTTACAGCCCGAAGGGTAAATTGCTGACTCATAGTGATCGCCTTAGAGAATTCGCACACCTCAAAAAGATGGGAATTCGCGGGATTAAAGTAGATTTCTTTGGTGGTGATGGGCAATCAATGATGACCTACTATCAGGACATTTTTGAAGATGCGGCTCAATTCGGCCTGGTGGTGAATTGTCATGGCGCTACCTTACCACGCGGTTGGCAGAGAACGTATCCCAACCTACTGACGATGGAGGCAGTGCGCGGTTTTGAATTTATAACTTTTAGTCAGGCTGATGCCGATCTGGAGCCGACTCACGCTTGCCTTTTACCTTTTACACGCAACGTTTTTGATCCAATGGATTTTACACCGGTTTGTTTTTCGGAAATACCAAATATTCGACGGATAACCACGAATGGCTTTGAATTGGCTACTGCAGTTATATTCTGGTCGGGAATTCAGCATTTTGCGGAAATTCCGGCTGGTATGGCGCGTGTCCCGGATTATGTCAAAAATTTTATGCAGGAGGTTCCGGTTAGCTGGGATGAGACTTGTTTTATTGACGGTTTTCCGGGCAAATTTGTAGTGCTGGCAAGAAAGTCAGGGCAAACCTGGTACTTAGCCGGAATAAATGGCGCCGATGTCGAAAGACAGCTGAAATTAGGCTGTCACTTTTTGGCGGGAGCCCGTACTGGTCAACTAATTACCGATGCGTCCGACGGGCGTTCCTTTATGACGAAAGAAATTCATGTTTCTCCTCAAAGCCCTTTATCTATTAAGCTGGAAAAACACGGTGGTTTTGTAATAAAATTTGATTGATAACCAGATAAATCCTAATATTGAACTGTTTTTCAAAGGGAATATTATTGGCAGATTTCTTTTTAATTGATGGTAAAAGAGCAGGTGAAAGTGCGGGAAGTTTGATCAACTCCTGAAATGATCGGAGGAATTTATGCATCGTCGGATAGTGACACTTATTTTGACCTTAATGCTAATTGCAGGATGTAGTGGAGATCAATCCGAGGCGGATATTTCTATTGATTCGGCAGAAATAACCGGGCAAACAATTGTGCCGCCCGGTCCTGAATGGTTGCATAATGCCGTATTTTATCAAATTTATCCGCAGACATTTTATGATTCCAATGGCGACGGCATTGGTGATTTGAATGGGATTATTGAAAAACTGGATTATGTGCAGAGTCTCGGTGTTGACGGATTCTGGGTTAATCCATTTTTCGCATCACCTTTTAATGATGCTGGTTATGATATTGCCGATTATTACCAAGTGGCGCCGCGTTACGGTACTAATCAGGATGCCCGGCGTTTATTTTTGGAAGCCGAAAAACGCGGACTAAAGGTCCTTTTCGATTATGTCATTAGCTACACCAGCATCGAGCACCCCTGGTTTCAAGAATCTGCTCGTCAGGAGCCCAATAAATATTCGAATTGGTACATCTGGACCAATAATACCTGGATTGATCCGCCGGAAGCCTACCGCGATGCTTTTATTAAGGGCTATAGCCGACGGAATGGCCAATTTATGCGCAATTTTTACTGGAGTCAGCCGGCTTTGAACTTCGGGTTTGCCAAACCGGAGAACGATTGGATGTTGCCGATTGACCATCCAGATGTGCTGGCACTTCAGGAGGAATTGCAGAAGGTTTTGCGTTTCTGGATGGATATGGGTGCGGACGGTTTTCGAGCCGATATGGCGGGGGCATTAGTCAAGAATGCCAATATCGTCGAAAGTGATCCTGAATATGCCAATCGTGACGAAGGCACAAAAATTTTCTGGCAGAAAATCAGAAAGATCATAGACGAAGAATATCCTCAAGCCTTTATGGTAGCAGAGTGGTCATATCCGGTGGCGGCTCTGGATGGAGGTGGTTTCCACGCCGATTTTTTTCACTGGTTTCCGGGTTACAACGATCTTCTGCAGAAAGAGAGCTGGCGGATTATGAATGGCCATTCCGAAGGGCATAGTTTTTTTGATCGGGAAGGCAAAGGTGATATTACTCAATTTTTGGCAAGTTATTTAGAGCAATATCGTCAGACAGTTGGCAAGGGCTACATTAATCTGCCACTGGGAAATCACGACCTTTCGCGGTTAAATATCGAACGTTCTGACGATGATCTGGAGATCATTTTTGCTTTTTCACTGACGATGCCTGGGATTCCATTTATCTATTATGGCAATGAAATTGGAATGCGCCAGCTTTATGATTTACCGAATGTCGAGGGCGCCTATCCACCACGAGCCGGGGCGCGGACTCCAATGCAATGGTCTCAAAGTAAAAATTTGGGCTTTTCTAGCGCTAACCCGGAAAAATTGTACCTGCCGGTTGATCTTACCGCTGATGCACCCCACGTAGCCAATCAACAAAATGATCCTAATTCGTTATTGAACCGAGTAAAAAATCTCATCCAATTACGTAAGAGTTCGAAAGCTTTGCGAGCCTATGCCGAATTTGTACCGGTTTATGCCAAAAAAGGAGAATACCCGTTTATATACGCCCGGGCTTGTGAGGACGAAATTGTGCTGGTTATATTAAATCCGGCTAATAAAGCCGCGACCGCCCGATTCCGTCTTAAACCGGCATTTTCTCAGTTTGAATTATTAGCTGGAATGGATTCAGACCTCAAGCTGGAAGGCAAATATTACCAGCTGACAATTCCGGGAGGCAGTTATTCTATTTATCAGTTGGGTAAATAAAATGGAGTTAATCTCCCGAGATTAAATTGAATTAATAAATGATCACCATGGTCATTGAATCTTATGGGTAGCTTTCTGAGAAAAATATCAGGATTGACCATTGCGCCAATTCTGCTGGCTTTAAGTAGCAATGCCTTCAGTGCCGGATTACCGACTTTGCGTTTTGAGCATCTTTCTACTCAAGACGGTTTATCCCACA
>Ga0209506_1002022_pt1 | contig 19073 bp, 13 predicted proteins | sample AD_JPNHG2_MetaG_FD_184409 | JGI IMG/M metagenome (GOLD analysis project Ga0209506, IMG submission 184409) | Active sludge microbial communities of municipal wastewater-treating anaerobic digesters from Japan - AD_JPNHG2_MetaG (SPAdes) (version 2) | ecosystem: Engineered > Bioreactor > Anaerobic...
GCGTATTGTTGGCCAGGTCGGCATCCACCAGCGTATCCCAGAACCACCGGGCCCCCTCCTGCCACGGCACAAGCAAGTGCTTGACCAGGAACGACGCGACCACCATCCGCACGCGATTGTGCATCCAGCCGTTGTGCCAGAGTTCGCGCATACCGGCATCAACCAGCGGGTAACCGGTGCGGCCGTGTTGCCATGCCCGAAGGTGCTCAGGACTGCCGTTCCACGGGAAGCGCGCGAACGCCGGGCGGAGCGGCTCCTGCGGGGTGTGCGGAAAGTGAACGAGCAGATGGTGGGCAAACTCGCGCCACCCGAGCTGGCGCAGATAACCCGCGGCCTGCGTGGCGACCTTCGGTGACTTGCGACGGGTAGATCGCTTCACCGCGTGCCAGACCTGGCGAGGACTGACGTGGCCCCAGTGCAAATCAGGGGAGAGCCGCGAAGTACCGACCTTCTCCGGGCGGTCGCGGCCCACCGAGTAATCACCCAATGCGTTCTCAATAAAGCGGCTGAGTCGATGGCATGCAGCCCGTTCCCCGGGCGTCCAGTCTTTCGCGATACCGTCCGCCCATTTGACCTTCGGAAGCAGCCGCAGGTCATTCAGACTCTGCGAGGAGGGCCATCGCCGTGGCCGCGAGATTCTGCCCGGCGCGGGCTTAGGCAACTCCGGCTCCGGCGCTGCGAGGCAGTGCTTCCAGTACGGCGTGAACACCTGGAAAGGCCCGCCCTGTCGGTTGAGTGTGACGCGCGGATCGAAAAGCAGGTTGCCGTGAAACTCGCCGACGGATAGACCTTGCCTCCGGAGGGCATTCTCCACGTCCTTGGCGATCTGAACCGCCGCCGGCTCGTAGCGATGATTCCAGAAGACGGCCGTCGCCTTCGTCTCACGCACCAGGGCGACGAGCGATTCAACCGTACGACCGCTCCGGATGATCAACCGGCTCCCGCGCTTGCGCAGATCGGCATCAAGGGCGGCCAGCGCGTGGTGAAGCCACCATTGACTCGCGCCTCCAGGCGGCCAATCGCCCTCGTCTTCGGGCGACCAGATGTAGACCGGAATCACCGAACCACCCTGTTCGACGGCCGCCAGCAAGGCCGGGTTGTCCGCCAGCCGCAGGTCGTGCCGGAACCAGATGATGGAGGTCGCCATCGTGCACAACCGGAACAGGAGTCGTCGTTAGCTCGCAACGATCGTGGTGAGCACATCCTACACGGCCGGGCCAGTCTCACACCAGCTTCTTGGCCGCCGCCAAGGCCGCTTCGTAGTCCGGCTCCTGTGTGACTTCCTTGACCAGCTCGACGTATTGCACCTTGCCCGCCTTGTCGACCACCAGCACCGCCCGGGCCAGCAGGCGAAGCTCCTTGAGCAGCAAGCCATAGGCCGTCGCAAAGGCGGCATCACGGTGGTCCGAGAGCGTGCGAACGCGATCGATGCCTGCCGCTCCGCACCAACGCTTCTGGGCAAACGGCAGATCCATGCTGATGGTAAGGATCTCCACATCGTTCCCCAATGCGGCGGCCGCTTGGTTGAACTTCCGCGTCTGAGCATCGCAGACCGGCGTATCCAGGGATGGAACACACGACAGGATCAGCACCTTTCCGCGCAGCGAGCCGATCCGGACGGGCGACAGATCGTTGGCCAACAGCGTCGCCTCGGGCGCCGTGTCGCCCACTTTCACTTCGTTGCCTACCAGTGTCAGCGGCCCGCCTTTGAAGGTAACGATGCCCTTTCGTTCGGTCATGGTCCTGGGTCTCCTTTCATGCGATTGCACCGTGGACGCGGTTTTGCTCGGTGCGCTGCTGTCAGGGACAGCCCACCGGTCCACAGGTCAACCGATTGACGAGCTATTCTATAGCCCCCTGGAAGCGCGAGACCACCGCAAGCCGGTTTTCTCCCCAAATCGAGCCCACGGCTCCCACCAAGCCCCGTCCTCGGCCGCGAAGACCCGCAGGTTGGCTGTTCCGCCAGGGCAGATGGGGCTTTGCCCGATGATTCACTGAACCGCTGAACACGCCGACCACGCGGAAGAAGGACGCGGGAAGTCTTTCCGATTATTCAGCGTATTCCGCGGTTTATCTTCCCTACTCAGCCCCAAGAGGACCGGGAGGGCCGACGAGGGCGTCGGCCCCACAGTAGCGCCGACGCCCTCGTCGGCGATTCACTCAGCCGCGAAACCCTGATCAGGACGTGACCCGTAGCGCCGACGCCCCCGTCGGCGATTCACTCAGCCGCGAAACCCTGATCGGCACGTGACCCGTAGCGCCGACGCCCCCGTCGGCGATTCACTCAGCAGCGAAACCCTGATCGGGACGTGACCCGTAGCGCCGACGCCCTCGTCGGCGATTCACTCAGCCGCGAAACCCTGATCAGGACGTGGCCCGTAGCGCCGACGCCCCCGTCGGCGATTCTCAATCCCACTTCAGGATCGCACCCGTGCTCGCGCTGGTGGCCAGGGCGCTGTACTTGGCCAGGCAGCCCTTGGTGTAGCGCGGTCTGGGCGGCGTCCAGGTCTTGCGACGCTCGGCGATTCACTCAGCCGCGAAACCCTGATCGGCACGTGACCCGTAGCGCCGACGCCCCCGTCGGCGATTCTCAATCCCACTTCAGAATCGCACCCGTGCTCGCGCTGGTGGCCAGGGCGCTGTACTTGGCCAGGCGGCCCTTGGTGTAGCGCGGTCTGGGCGGCGTCCAGGTCTTGCGACGCTTGGCGATTCACTCAGCAGCGAAACCCTGATCGGGACGTGACCCGTAGCGCCGACGCCCTCGTCGGCGATTCACTCAGCAGCGAAATCCTGATCGGCACGTGGCCCGTAGCGCCGACGCCCTCGTCGGCGATTCACTCAGCCGCGAAACCCTGATCAGGACGTGACCCGTAGCGCCGACGCCCCCGTCGGCGATTCTCAATCCCACTTCAGGATCGCACCCGTGCTCGCGCTGGTGGCCAGGGCGCTGTACTTGGCCAGGCGGCCCTTGGTGTAGCGCGGTCTGGGCGGCGTCCAGGTCTTGCGACGCTTGGCGATTCACTCAGCCGCGAAACCCTGATCGGCACGTGGCCCGTAGCGCCGACGCCCCCGTCGGCGATTCACTCAGCCGCGAAACCCTGATCGGCACGTGACCCGTAGCGCCGACGCCCTCGTCGGCGATTCTCAATCCCACTTCAGGATCGCACCGGTGCTCGCGCTGGTGGCCAGGGCGCTGTACTTGGCCAGGCAGCCCTTGGTGTAGCGCGGTCTGGGCGGCGTCCAGGTCTTGCGACGCTCGGCGATTTCGGCGTCGGACAGCTTGACACTCAGCCTGTGACCGGGAATATCGATTTCGATGACGTCGCCGTTGCGGAGCAAGCCGATGGTGCCTCCGGCCGCAGCTTCTGGACTGACGTGGCCGATGCAGGCGCCTGCGGTCCCGCCGCTGAAGCGCCCGTCGGTAATCAGGGCCACGGTCTTCGCCAGTTCCGGCCGTGCCTTGATGTAGCTGGTCGGAGCGAGCATCTCCTGCATGCCCGGGCCGCCCTTCGGGCCTTCGTAGCGAATAACCACCACGTCACCGGGCTTGACCTTGCCCTTCAAGATGCCCTCGCAGGCGTCCTCCTGGCTTTCGAAGATCACCGCCGGGCCGCTGTGCCTGAGCATCTCCTTGTCCACGCCTGCGGTCTTCACCACCGCACCCTCGGAAGCAAGGTTGCCGTAGAGGATGCTCAGCCCGCCCTGCTGCGAATAGGCCTTCTCAACCGTCCGAATGCAGTCGAAGGGATCAAAACCGCCCTTCTGAATGGTGTCCACCACCACCGCTCCGCCCTTTTCGGCGTTGTCGGTGTAGACGCTGAGTTCGCTTCGCTTGGCGGTGCTCAGCCCGTCTGTGCGGACCCTCTCGCCGCGAACGCGGATGTCGCTGTCCTCGATGTTCTGCCTCAGCGTCTTGCCGGTGACGGTGATCGTCTCGGTATGAAGCAAGCCGGGCTTGCCGCGAGCCACCTCGCCCAGAATGGTCATGATCCCGCCGGCGGCGTGACAATCCTCAATGTGGTAAATACGACCGTTGTCGCCCGCAGACGGCGCAATCTTGCAGATGTTCGGCGTCTTGAGCGACAGGGCATCGATGTCCCTGAGCGTGAAATCGACGCCGGCCTCATTGGCAATCGCCAGGATGTGCAGCACGGTGTTGGTCGAGCCGCCCATGGCCATGTCCAGAATCATCGCATTCTCGAAGGCCTGCTTGGTCATGATGTCCAGCGGCTTGGGCGCGTCGGCCCTGGCCATCTCGACGATTCGCTCGGCCGCCCGGCGATACAGTCTCTCGCGATCCTCACTGGTGGCCAGGATGGTTCCGTTGCCCGGCAGAGCCATGCCCAGGGCCTCGCACAAACAGTTCATGCTGTTGGCGGTGAACATGCCCGAGCAGCTCCCGCACGTCGGACAGGCGTGGTCCTCAATATCGCGAACGGTCTTCTCATCCATCAGGCCGGCCGCGTGCTGGCTCACCGCGTAGAAAGCGCTGATCAAATCGACTTTCTTGCCGTCGCTGGTACGGCCCGCCTCCATCGGCCCGCCGCTGACAAAGATGGTCGGAATATTGCACCGGGCCGCGGCCATGAGCATCCCCGGGATGATCTTGTCGCAGTTGGGAATGCAGATCATCGCATCGAAGCGGTGTGCCTCGATCATCGACTCGACGCAATCGGCGATCAGTTCGCGCGTGGCCAGCGAAAACTTCATGCCGGCGTGGCCCATGGCGATGCCGTCGTCGATCCCAATGGTATTGAAGATGAAAGGCACGCCGCCGGCGACCCGAACGGCCTCCTTGACAAAATACCCGACACGGTCCAGGTGGGCATGGCCGGGGATGATGTCGGTGTACGAATTGCACACCGCGATGAACGGCTTGTCGATGTCGCCATCCGTATAATTGCCCGTGCCCTTCAGCAGGCTCCGATGCGGCGCCCGCTCAACGCCTCGCTTGATCAGATCACTTCGCATAGCAATTCAACCTCTTGTTAGAACCTTGGAAAGCTTCTACAGGCCAGCGTCATCAAGGCTGCGTCCCCGCCGGCGTGGAGGCGACATTATACCCCATCATCACAGACTGCAACTTCTGCCTCCGCTATGGTCTCCCATCCTGCATTTGCGATGTCAAATCGGCCGGACATGCCCGCGCCGAGCCGTGGACAAGCCGCCGGCGGCCCGCCGTGCTCCGGCCGCAAGCATGGCATCACCTGACAACATGGCTATAATCGTCTCGCAATTGCTGATAATAGGAGTGCTATCATGCCCGGACCACTAAACAGGTTCAGCTCCCGCATCACCCAGCCCAAGTCGCAGGGGACGTCTCAGGCGATGCTTTACGCCGTCGGCCTGACCGAGGACGACATGAAAAAACCGCAGGTGGGCATCGCCGCCGTGTGGTGGGAGGGCAACCCCTGCAACATGCACCTGAACGACCTGGCCTTGCGAGTCAAGGAGGGCGTGCAGTCCGCGGGTATGGTCGGGTTGCGGTTCAACACCATCGGAGTCAGCGACGGCATCGCCATGGGCACCGACGGCATGAGCTACTCGCTTCAATCCCGCGAGATCATTGCCGACTCGATCGAGACGGTCGTGGCCGCCCAGTGGTACGATGGCTGCATCGCCATTCCCGGCTGCGACAAGAACATGCCCGGCTGCGTCATGGCCATGTGCCGGCTCAACCGCCCCGGCTTGGTGATTTACGGCGGGACCATCCGCGCCGGCCACCTCGGCAATCAAGCCATCGATATCGTCTCGGCGTCTCAGTCTTATGGCCAGTACCTGTCTGGAGAGATCACTGCCGCCCAGCGCGACCAGATCGTCCGTTGCAGTTGCCCCGGCCCGGGTGCCTGTGGCGGAATGTACACCGCAAACACCATGGCCAGCGCGATCGAAGCTCTCGGCATGTCCTTGCCGTACAGCGCGTCGATCCCGGCAGAGGACCCAGCGAAACTCGATGAGTGCTTCCGCGCCGGCCAGATGATGCGAAACCTCCTGGAGCTCGACCTCAAGCCCCGCGACATCATGACCCGCCAGGCGTTCGAGAACGCCATGGTAGTGGTGATGGCTCTGGGGGGCTCCACAAACTCAGTCCTGCACCTGATTGCCATGGCCCGCACGGCCGGCGTCGAGTTGACCATCGATGATTTCCAGCGGGTCTCCGACCGCACGCCGTTCCTGGCCGACCTGAAACCCAGCGGCAAGTACGTCATGGAAGATCTGCACAAGGCCGGCGGAACGCCGGGGGTCATGAAATACCTGCTGGAAAAAGGCTTTCTGGATGGCGGTTGCATCACCGTGACCGGCAAAACGCTGGCCGAGAACCTGGCCGACCTGCCGGGCCTGAGTCCGGGCCAGGACGTGATCCACCCCATCGAGCGACCGATCAAGCCTACCGGTCACATCCGCATTCTTCGCGGCAACCTCGCCCCAGACGGCGCAGTCGCCAAGATCACCGGCAAGGAAGGAAAGCGTTTCAGCGGGCCGGCCCGCGCGTTCGATTGCGAAGAGGCTATGCTCGCGGCCGTGGAGAAAAAGCAAATCCGCAAGGGCGACGTGGTGGTCATCCGTTACGAAGGTCCCAAAGGCGGCCCTGGTATGCCCGAAATGCTTACGCCAACTGCGGCAATCATGTCCACCGGCCTTGGCAAGGACGTCGCGTTGATCACCGACGGACGTTTCTCGGGCGGCTCACACGGTTTCATCGTCGGCCACGTCTGCCCGGAGGCTCAGGAAGGCGGGCCCATCGCCCTGCTTCGCGATGGCGACGTCGTCACCATTGACGGCGAGACGAATACCCTGTCCGTTGATCTGCCGGAGGCGGAGCTGGCCCGTCGCCGCGCCGCCTGGACGATGCCACCCTACAAGGCCGCCCGCGGCACGCTGTACAAGTACATCAAGAACGTCAAGCCGGCTTCGCTCGGCTGCGTGACGGATGAATGACGGACCAACGGGGCCACTCAGAGCACGTGTGAGAAGGGTAGGGCATGGTCGAAGCCGCCGGAGACCTCCCGCTCGGCCCGCAATCCATTCCGGGCCGCCTCCTTTGGCGGAATCCGTTCCGCATTCGCCGCAAATGAGGATGGAAATCCTCCACGCGAAAGGCCCCAGAATGGATTCTGAGGCCAGCGATGAGGCTGCAGAGACCTGCCGCTCGGACCGGCCACTCATTCAAACGGCACCGGCTCGGCCTTGCCCGACTTGTTTGACCTTTCCGCCAGTTCCAACACCGCGATCACCCGCCGGGCACTTTCCGGCGTGACCATCAGCGGTTCGCCTCCCAACAGGTGATCGGCCAATCTCGCGTAGTACGGCGACCAGTCATCCTGCGCGTATGGCACCTCGATCTCCTCCCTGCCGCCGCCCGCGTAACGGGTCACCTGTACCGGCTTGTTCCAGTCGCAAATAAGCCCGCCCTTCGTGCCTAAGATCCGCCACTTCGGCTTGCCGACGGCTGCAATGCTCGAAATCTCCAGTTCGGCCGACCGATCGCCCTCGAAACGGATGATCGCCTTGCAGTGGTCCTCGTTGCTGACGTCGTGCCAGACGCGCTTGCTCATAAAGCCGGTAACCGATTGCATCCTGTAAGGCATCAAGTTGAGAATCCAGTCGACAAAGTGCGCTCCCCAGTCATAAATCGCACCGCCGCTGATCGGCTTGTGCGATCGCCACCAGTCGCCGGGATGCTGATAGCCGCCCATGAACGCCTCGCAGTGAAAAGGCTCGCCGATGAGCCCGTCGTCCACGATCTTCCTGATCGCCAGGTAATCGGCATCCAGCCGCCGGCAATGAAAAACAGTGAGGAGGACCTTTTTTTCGCGCGCGGTCCTGATCATCCTCGTCGCCTGCTCGACGGTGATGCAGAAAGGCTTCTCTGAGACCACACCGATGCCCGCCCTCAACAGGTCAAGCGACAACGGGGCATGCACGCTATGCGGGGTAATGTTGATCGCGATATCCACCAGGCCGGAAGCGGCCATCTTCTTGTGATTGTCGAAGGTGCGAACGTCCGGCAGTTCTTTGGTCGCGGCGTCGGTCCGTCTCGGATCGATATCGCAAACGGCCGTCACGCTCAGGCCTGCGGTATTGCGAATGAAGTCGGCGTGCACTTTGCCCATGCTGAAGGTCGGACCATATCCGACAATGCCGCATCGCACCGTTTCATTCTTGTTCGATCGCGTAGCCCACCAGACGCCCCGGTGGATCAGTTTCCCGAAGGCTGGATGGCCAAAGGCCCGCTCGTCGTGGCCCAGAATGGTGTAGAACACGCGTCCCTGGCCGTATTCGCGAACGTAGGCGACCGGCTGCTTCTCGAACCGCCACTTGCCGGTCATCACCGCGTGCAGGTCGGCCTTCGTCCGTCGCTTGCACAGATAAAACTCGTCCGTGATGCGGAACTCGCTGAAACGACGCGACACTTCGTGCTCCTGGTCGGAGATGTTGACGGCGAACTCGCAAACCGGCCCATGCCCCACAAACTGTGTGCCGACCATCTCCATGTACCGCTCGTTGCCGACGAAGGAATCGTTGGCGCAGTGGATGCCGACGAATGCCCCGCCGCCGGCCACCCAGTCGCACAGACCCTTCTCCTGCGCCTTGCTCAGCTTGCCGCCCTGGGTGTAAACGATCACCACGTCATAGCCGCCCGGTTTCCTGAACGCTTCACGGTCCGACGTGACCGTACACTCGGCTGTGCCGTAGCTCTTGAGGAAATCCGCCAGGATCCACCCGCAGGTTTCGAACGGGTGATACTCCCCCCCGATCATCAACAACGCTTTCTTCATAGAAGCAAAACTCCTCAACAACACTTTTTAGCAGGTGCTTGTGCCCGCCGGAGGTAAGCCCGCCCGACGTGTGGCGCCCTCGTCTTCTCTTCATTATTATGCAACCGCAGAAACATGTTCCGGTATGCGGGCGCCGGCGTCAATGCAGACAGGCACCGCATGCCTTCTACAAAAGGACAATGCCGCGCCGTCGGAGATCTTCCCGGCTTTCTTCGGGCCAGATGCTGCTCTGTACCTCGCCGATGTGAGCCTTACGCAGAAAGAACATGCAGAGGCGCGATTGGCCGATGCCGCCGCCGATGGTCTGCGGCAGTTCGCCGGCCAGAAGCCGCTGATGGAACGGCAGGCTGAGACGGTCCTCGGCGTTTCGGATCGCAAGCTGCTGCCTGAGCGTATCGGCGTTCACGCGGATGCCCATCGAAGAAAGCTCGAAACCCCGGTTGAGCACCGGGTTCCACACGAAGATGTCACCGTTGAGCCCCGGCCCGCGCTCGGTGGGAGTGATCCAATCGTCATAGTCGGGGGCCCGCCCGTCGTGGGGCTGACCGTTCGACAACCCGGCTCCGATGCCGATGATGAATACCGCCCCAAGCTCCTTGCTAATCTGATTCTCGCGATCCCGGGGCGACAGGTCCGGCCAGCGCTTCTCCAGTTCCAGCGAGTGCACGAAATGGATCTTGTCCGGCAGCGTCGGCTTGATGCACGGGTGAATGGCGGCAATGTGCTGCTCAGTTCGCCGGATCACCTCATAGATGCGTTCGACGACCCGGTACAGAAAGTTCAGGTTCCGCTCGTCCGGCCGCATGACCCGCTCCCAGTCCCACTGATCCACATAAATGGAGTGAATCTCGTCGAGCACCTCGTCGGGCCGGATGGCGTTCATGTCCGTATACAACCCCTCGCCCGGACCGAAACCGTAGTCGGCTAGGGCCAACCGCTTCCACTTCGCGAGCGACTGGACGATCTCCGCCCGCCGTTCATCCATGCCCTTGATCGGAAAGGACACCGGCCGCTCAACGCCGTTCAGGTTGTCGTTGACCCCCGTGTCCGCCAGCACGAACAGCGGAGCGCTCACCCGCAAAAGGTTGAGCGATTCGGCCAGATTCGTCTGAAAAAACTCCTTGATCGAGCGAATCGCCCTTTCAGTCTGCCTCAAGTCGAGCAACGGCTTGTAACTCATGCCATCTCCACGGTAATGACCGCCGGTCGAATCCGGCTCTCCTTCCAGCCTCCCGTTCGAACAAACGGGGGCCACATGGTAGCCGGGCGATCCGGCCGAGACAAACCACTGCGGACAGGTTGCCCGCAAGCGGGTTCGTCAGGCAGGCCCGGGATCTCGCCTACCGAATGCCCAGCAGCTTGTGCAGTTGCACCGACAGCCGCCACGGCGGATTGTCTTGAACAAGCCCAATGCACCAGGAAAGCGTTTCGGGATCCAGTTGGCCTTTGCGAAAGGCCGGAGAGACCAGGTAATGGTCCGCCCGAACAGCGGAAGTCGGGAGCGGCTGCCCGGCCGTCAGCACGTATTTCACCTCGTTTGCCGTCCGCTGTCGGATACGGCCCTCCGGCCCCTTCGGGCTCACGGTGATCCAGTCGAGCCCGGCTGGTAACTCGATGGTGCCGTTGGTTTCGATGGCCAGTCTGTAGCCGGCCTCGTGCAGTCCATCGATCAAATCGCGATCAACCTGGAGGGCCGGCTCACCACCGGTCAGAACGACCCACTCGCATCGCGGTCCCGTCGATCGCAGCTCTCCGATGATCTCGGCCGGCGTCATCTCCCTGGCCGCTGCATGATCGGTGTCGCAATCAAAACCGACCGTCTCGGCGGTACACACCTGGTTGCAGCCCGCGAAGCGAACAAACAGCGCCGGTGTCCCTGCGCGGACCCCTTCGCCCTGCAGGGAATAGAAGATCTCATTGATGCGATAAGTATCCATGGATATGGCAGGTACGAAGCGGCAGACGATTTCGGCAAGTCTCCGCCGCCTTCGCGGCTCCACCCCCCCTTCCCCTCCAACCTCAAACCTGAACCCCGAACCCTCAGATACTCACCTCCGCCCGGCAGTTTTCGGTCTCGGCAAGAACGACCCGCACCAACCGAACACCCGTGCCCGCGAGTTGCTCCGGCCCGACGACGTCCAGCAAGTACCGGGCCAGGTTCTCCGCCGTCGGGTTGACCTCCATCACAAAGAGCTTCTGCCCCGAGACCAGAGCCATCGCATCAAGCACCTCCCGGTCGTCTTTGCTACAGATGAACCCGTGGTCCCAATGTTGGTCGATCCAGCCGCCGAGTCGATCTCTTAGTACGCTGAAGTCCATCACCCGGCCGAGGCTGTCGAGCTGCTCGGCAGTGGCGTGGAACTCGACCGTGTAGTTGTGCCCGTGAACATGGGCGCACTTGCCCTCATGTTGCCGCAGGCGGTGACCGGCGCTGAATTGAATGGTGCGAACGATCGTGGTCATGACGGTCGGTGCCGGTTGTCTCCTCGCTCGGCGGTGGCGGTGACGCGGATGCCGCCGCGGGGGTTGAATTGCCCCCTCACCCGCAGCCACAACGGCCGGATCTGCTCGAAGAGGTCGGAGGCGATCCTGTCAACCAGGCTCTCGTTGAACCCCGGCTCGCTGCGATACTTCCACAGGTATAGCTTGAGCGACTTGGTCTCGACCAGAAATCGCCCGGGTACATACTCGATGATGATTTGCCCGAAGTCCGGCTGACCGGTCACCGGGCACAGCGACGTGAACTCCGAGCACTCCAGGCGCACGGTCATCGGCTGGCCGGACCATTCGATCAGGTCCACCTTCTCCGTCGGCTGGTTCGACGGTTTCCCCAGATGGTGCAGTCCGTCCATCCTCGTGCTCCTGCCGGTCGCCCAAACCCGGCTAACCTATTGTCCGCGATACACCGTCCGATCTGCAATACCGGCTTTCTGGAACGCTTCCCGCCGTTCCACGCATGTCCCGCAGGTGCCACAGTGAAGCTCTCCGCCCCTGTAGCACGACCATGTCCGCTCGAAGGGCACGCCGAGCTCCGCCCCAATACGGACAATATCGGCTTTGCTCTTGCCTACGAACGGCGCCAGCAACTCGATCGGCCGCCAGTCGCACAACCGAGCAACGCTGCGAACCGCCTCCACAAAAACCGGCCGGCAATCAGGGTAGATGGTGTGGTCGCCCGCGTGGGCCGCGTAAGCAACGGCGTCGTACCTCAGGCTCACCGCCCACCCGATCGCCACTGAAAGCATGATCATGTTGCGGTTCGGCACGATGGTGGCCTTCATCGTCTCGTCGGTGTAATGGCCGCTGGGGACCGGGATCGAGTCAGTCAGGGCACTTCCGGCCAGCAGCGACCGCAAACCCCTCAGGTCGGCAACGCGGTATTCGACGCCCACATCGCGACAGATGGCCTGCCCCGCGTCGAGTTCCCGCCGGTGTCGCTGCCCGTAGTCGACTCCCAGGCAGCGCACTTCATGACCTTCGGCGCGCAGCTTGTACAGCAACACCGTCGAATCCAACCCGCCGCTGTGGATCAACACAATCCGCATGACCGCTCAGAACGCTGTTGCCCGTCCTCCAGGGCGGCCGAGCCTCACCCGTGGCCAAACCCACCAGGCAACATCCGCATTCGTACAATACGAGGCCGGTCCTGCGTTTTCCAGCGGTGTCGCAGGGGATCAGGCCGCCAGTCAATCAGGTACGCCAATGAACGGCACAACCGCCAGCATCAAAGGTGGATACTCGCCCTCGATCGGAAGCAACCTGTTCAACGCATGCACGTAGGCCCAAGTAGGGAGTGGTCAGAATGGGAGCAGTACCGTCGAACAAGACCCCTTCGCCATCATCGACGGCGCTCAGTATCGTCGCCTGCCTGGCATGGCGGGCGATATCAGACCCCCTGGGGAACACGATCGGATCGAGCGTGGAAGCGGGCTTCTGCTTGGAATCGAATCCGCGAAACGCCCCGGCCAAAGCAATCGTCTGTTGAAGCATCGGAATGTAATGGTCGTAGATGCCCCGCGAAAACCCGCCTGGCGGCATGTACAGCAGGAAACACGCGTCGGGCGAGACACCCCGCACTGCTTCCTTGTATGCGGCGGTCTCAATCACCGATGGCCCCGGCCGTTCGGCAGCCTCGATCGCGTCCTTGAGCAGTTGCGGGTTCATCGTGATCAGCACCTCGTTGTCGAACACCGCGAAGTAAATCGTGAAATACATCACGTTGATGCTGATGACTGTTCGGCCGAGAACAGTCGAGGTGTGAGGTTGCACCGGCCCAATCGCGAAGGTCTGCAAGGCTTCCTTGAATGCCGCTGCATCGCGAACCTCCGAAATGACAACCGCATTGCTCAGCGGGAACACGTCGGCTATCGGAAAGCTGCCGTAGCGCCCCGGCATGCGGTAGATCAGGTACCGCGGCCCGAGTTCCTTGAGCACGGGCTGAAACGGCATCTCGAACATCGGCGCCTGCATGATGCTCTTCTCATCAGCACCAAACAGGTGCATGAAGATCGTGGGAAGGAACGCCATGAGGCTGCAGGCGTCGTAGACACCGGTGGTAAACCCACTGGAGTCCGCCGGTACACGTTTGAGCCAGGCCTCGTTGATGCGGGCCGTGCGGCTGTCCTTAAAGAGCCCGTATCGCTCCGGGCCGATCCGCCAGTAATGCCGGTTGCGATAGTGATCCTTCTCAATGAAGGTTGCACCGGCCACGGCGTCCAGGCTGTGCCACGACACCTGCTTCCACATCCCCTGATGATCCATGCCGTCGACCTTGCGCCACCAAGGCCGTAGGTCATAGTAGTACATCGCGATCGGTTGCCGTTGTTGCCCCTTGAAGAGCGGTCCGATCGATGTCTGAAACAGCTCGGAACGATCGAGCGAGCGTGCCGGAGCGGACGATTCCGCCGCCCATCGGGCCGCGCCCGCCCCCACGGCCCAGTAGCATTGTTCGTTGTTCCAGGCGGTGTGCAGGCCCGTGCCGGTCTTCTCCAACACGTCGAAGGTCAGGGATCCGATCTTCTCCTTTTCCAATTCCGCCTCGGCCGCCTCCTTGAGCGCCCCGATTGCTTTGCCATAGAGTTCCCCGAACGCCGCCTTGCCCTGCGGGCCGGGAGTGATGATCGCGAAGTTCTGGGTTCCGGGTTTGGCCGTTTTTCCTTGCTCCTCCTCTTCTTCACTCGACTGGGTCTCGCCCCCCGGTATCGGCCGCGTGACCATCACGAGTCGGTCGTGCAACGCCGACAGCAGAAACTGAAAGAAAGGAGACGCCGGATGCGACCGCTCGCCGGCAGTCTTGAATGCCTTGAAGAAGGCTTGTATCTGCGGGTCCTCGATGGCCTCCAGGGCCTGGGTGCCGGCCAGTTGGGGTTTCAGTTCCTCCCAGCCCATTCGAAACACATAGGCCGTGGTGTCATCGCCCAACCGCTGAATCTCAGGCAGCTTCGAGATTGCTGATGTTTGTGTCAAACGGGCGGCCGCATCCTGTGCCTCAGCCCGGGGTGTTGCGGACAAAAGCAGGCCGGCAAGCAGCACATGGGTCACTGCTGATACCAAGACATGGCGCGCAGAAACAACCAGTCCAAACATAGATGACATGGCGCGTTCTCCAATCGCTGAATGTTGCTCCCCTTGAACTTGGGCGACCTGACGCCCGCCGCCCGACGGGTTCGCATTCTACCGCCAGCATCTTGTTCTCGAAAGGTCAATACCTGTCACATGTTGGTTGCGATAACCAGCAGGCAGCAGTGTCGAGCGGGAACCGGGTCCGCGGCCAATTCGGTGCGGCTGGTCCATGGTTCCTCCAGGGGGCTCTTTCAAAACCGCGACCGCACCCGCCCTGTGCAGCCTTGGCGAAACAGGAAAGGACCAGTCCCCCCGTAGCGATGCCGCTTCGCGCTCCTGCCTTGCCCTTGTCCCGCTTGTGGGAGTCGGTCCGGGGCCCCCCGCTTACCGGCTTCGCCGTGGCGAGCGCTCGAGCCTGTGAAGGAGCCGCCCACAGTACCGCGACCCGCGGTACCGATTGACAGAATAAAAGGAACGGGACAGGCTTGCGTCCCGGTTTCCTTCCAGGTACTCATCTGCCCTTGGGGATGATGAATCCTCGGGAAACAAGCCCGTCCCGTTCCCATCAAGGACGCACGGGGCCGGTGCCAGAGCCGCACCCGCCCGTGCCCTACGCGATCGCCCACCGAATCCCTGCCGTCGCGTCACGTCACCATCATTCAACGCTTGCCTTTGGGCGGCGGAAACTTTGGCTTAGCCTTGCCCCTGTCCTTCGCCGCGGGATCCTCCTTGGTGACAGCCGTTGCCTTCGAGGTTTCAGAAGGAACCTTGCCGTCACCGGAGGCGGGAGTCGCGGCCGGCCGCCGCCGCGCAAGTATCTTCTCGCGGATCTCGTTGGCCAGGTCCGGATTCTCCTGGATAAACTGCTTCGCGTTTTCGCGACCCTGGCCCAAACGAACCTGTCCATAGCTGATCCACGCGCCGGTTTTCTCGATCAGGCCTTCAGCGATGGCCAGGTCGATCAGGTCGCCTTCGCTGCTGATGCCCGAATTGAACATGATGTCAAACTCCGCTGACTGAAACGGCGCGGCGACCTTGTTCTTGACGACCTTGGCCCTCACCCGGTTGCCGATGGCCGTCTCGCCCTCCTTCAGCGTCGTGATCTTGCGCATGTCCAGCCGGATCGACGAATAGAACTTGAGTGCCCGTCCGCCCGGCGTCGTCTCGGGGTTGCCAAACATGACCCCGATCTTCTCGCGAAGCTGGTTGATGAAGATCACCACGCACTTGCTCTTGGAGATGATCCCGGTGAGCTTGCGCAGCGACTGGCTCATCAGCCGCGCCTGCAAACCGACATGCGACTGCCCTATTTCACCCTCCAATTCCGCCTTGGGCACCAGTGCGGCCACGGAGTCAACAACGATACAGTCTACCGCGTTCGAGCGAACGAGCATCTCGACGATTTCCATGGCCTGCTCTCCCGTATCCGGCTGGCTGACCAGCAGCTCCTCAAGCTTCACGCCGCATCGCTTGGCCCACGTCGGATCCAGGGCATGCTCAGCATCGATGACCGCCGCCACACCCCCGGCCCGCTGCGCGCTGGCGGCAACGTGCAGAGCCAGAGTGGTTTTGCCGCACGACTCCGGTCCGAATAGCTCCACAACGCGACCGCGCGGAATCCCATATCCGCCCAGCGCCAGATCCAGCGACAGCGTGCCAGTGCTGATACCGTCATGGACCGTCGTTTCGTGCTGGTCGAGCTTCATGATCGCGCCCTTGCCGAAGCTCTTCTCGATCTGTTGCAGGGCCCGGGCCAGGGCCTGCTCCCGGTTGCCACCTGTTGCAGTCGTTGTGCTCTGGGTCATGATTCGTGCGTCCTGAAAAAGTACCTCGATTCGCCAATGACGATGACAGTATACAACGCATCGTAAGTTAGGCAAGCGTTTGGTTAGGAAAATTTTCGGTTTTTTGACGCCTGCAAATTCACACGAGGGTTACCGCCAACCAGAACAATAGGAGCGATCAACTATAACTCCTTTATTCAAGGCATTTTATCGCACTCTACGAGCGGCTTCATCGGGTGCTCTTGTGAAGCTGACATCCGTATGCCCAGGAGCGATTCCCCGTCTATAATGTGCCCCATGATGTCCCAGCAGGTGCTCCACATCAAAGGCAGACCGCTCGTTCGCGGGGCAGGACCCTTCGTGTTCGGAGTGCTCAACGTCACACCCGACTCATTCAGCGACGGCGGCAGGTATGCCCGCGCTTCAGAGGCCATCGAGGCGGGCGTCAGAATGGCCGAAGAAGGCGCCGACGTGATCGATATTGGCGGCGAGTCAACCCGCCCCGGAAGCCAACCTGTGCCCGCAGACGAGCAGATTCGCCGGACCCGGCCGGTGATCGCTGAATTGGCCCGGCAGTTCGGCTCCCGGGGCCCGTCCATCTCCGTCGACACTCGGCTGGCCGAAGTGGCCCGGGCTGCGGTGGATGCCGGTGCGACCATCATCAACGACATCACGGCGCTGCGCGACGACCAGGCCTTGGCACCCTTGGCCGCCTCCACCGGCGTCGGGGTGATCCTCATGCACATGCAAGGCACACCGGCCACCATGCAGCAATGCCCGACCTACCGAAACGTTGTTGCCGAGATCCGCCAGTTCCTGGCCGAGCGTATCGTCGCCGCAACCACCGCCGGAATCCCGCTTGAGCGACTCGTCGTCGATCCGGGCATCGGCTTTGGAAAGACCACGACCCATAACCTCGAAATCCTGCGCCGTGCGGGCGAGTTCCGCGATTTGGGCGTCCCGGTACTTATAGGCCCGTCCCGCAAACGATTTATAGGAGAGGTACTGGGTATTCCCGAACCGATCAAACGCTTGTACGGCACGCTGGCGGCCGTGGCGGCCTGTGTCCTGGCCGGCGTCGAATGCGTCCGGGTCCATGATGTCGCTGCCTGCCGCCAAGTGGCCGACCTGTGCGCGGCGATCCGGTCCGCCGGTTGACCGTCGCCCACCCGCCAGAGTCAAATAAGCGGCAGAACTCTGGCGAGGAGAGGTGACCATGAAGCATCTATTCCTTCTCTGGCTCTTACTCTTGGGAGAGGTTCTCGTCAGCGGCGCCCGCGCCGAGGGACCGCTTCCGCGCCCGGCCACGATCTTCGAGGACCCGGCGGACGGCGGCCGAAACGGCGAAGTCCAACGAATGACCGACGCCCGCATTCACGACATGGTCGACGACCTTCTGGATTGGGATTCGTGCACGGTCGCCTACAGGAACCTGCTGGCCGAAGGCAAGGACTGTGTTCCGCATCTGCTGAAAGCCCTGAAAGATCCTCGGTTCCACCAAGGCCGAAGAAAAAGCCGCGGCTGGCAATGCCCCGTCAACGAAATCGTCGAACTCCTCATCAAGTTTGAACCCGAGATTGCGGCTCGCGAGTTGAAGACCCTCTTGAACAGCCCGAAGGGCGCGATTCGTAGAAAGGCGGCATTCTGCCTCGGCCGTATGGCCACGGACGAATGTGCCGAGCCGGTCAAGAACGTCCTGACCGGCAAGGACCATGAATTGCAGGTCCACGCAACCCGGGGCATCGCCGAGGCCGTTTCCGAGAACCGCCTCTCGAAGGCCTTCGGGGCGGCAGTGTTCGAGCCGCTCGTCGCGATCCTCTCGGCCGACGACGAGGTCTCGCACGAAGTGCCAAAGTGTTTGATGAAGATCGACGCCACGCGGGCTGCCGGCGTGCTGACAAATGACAAGTTCCTTGACCCCTCGAGCCGTTTGCTGGAGCCTGTTCTTGAGGCACTGGAACAGGGCAAGGTTGCCGTTCCCACGGACAAGATCATCCACCTGCTCGGCAAGTTGCGAGCCCAGGCCGCTCGCTATCCCAATTCAAGAGAATATGCCCTCGGATTGCTGATCCTGGCTCACAATCGCTGTCCGCAAACCGAGAGTCTCATCAGCCAGACGCTCGTTTGGGGAGACAAGGAAACCCGCCTGATGGCCATGCGCGCACGTTGCGTTTGGGAGGGTATTCCCGATCCCGACGCCTTCGTGGAAAAGTTGAACGAGGAACGCAGGCTGAGCGAGCTGTCGGATCCGCAAAAGAAACTCGTATACGTGATGAACCTCGAACACCACGTCGGAGACGACGGTTTCACCGACTACTTCACGTGTACCTGTGGTCGCAACGCCGCGTTGGCGGTCTCGGCCTTGCGGGAAATCGGAGCACTGCGGACGGCTCGGCTCCTGGAAAAAGCAATGCAGGAATTCGGCGACAAGGGACCTTCGCGCAACACCGATGTACGCAAACAGCAGGTATCCGAGATGACCGACGAGCAGCTCGAAAACCTCGACAAGCTGAGCGAGAGGTTTCGTAAGGACGAGGACGAAAGGCGCCTTCTGGTGCTGCAGTTCGCCCTCAAACACAAGGACCATTTCCGGCCGGCGATGACTTCGAAGACCGCAACCTCAGGCCCGGCCGCCAAAACCCCGGCAGCCCCCGCAACTTCCCAGGCAGGCGCAGAGTCAGCGCCCTCCGGATGACCCGATCGCCGCCATAAGCCTTGGCAAGCAGCGCTTCACCGGCGCGTCCCGCGGATTCCCTGTGCCGCCGGCTGAGCAATCGGGCAAGCGCGCAGCTTCTCAGGCATGAATACGGTTGTCTGGCCTATCTCTTCTCCGCACGAACGGCAATCCCTTGCCGGTACGGCGACAATTGGGGCATGCCCGTCCCACGGTGACGGCAATTCATGCCCGGTTCGTCGAACAATCATAAGGGGAATCGGTGCGACGGGC
>Ga0209506_1002035_pt1 | contig 19000 bp, 9 predicted proteins | sample AD_JPNHG2_MetaG_FD_184409 | JGI IMG/M metagenome (GOLD analysis project Ga0209506, IMG submission 184409) | Active sludge microbial communities of municipal wastewater-treating anaerobic digesters from Japan - AD_JPNHG2_MetaG (SPAdes) (version 2) | ecosystem: Engineered > Bioreactor > Anaerobic >...
ACTATCGTCAGATGCCGTTGCTGCTGAAAGGATTAAAGGAACTCGTTGACAGTCAACAGGCCGTAGCATAGGATTCACAAACGACCCGGACCGATGACCCATTTTCAACGACAGCCGGGACAACTTCGCTGCGACCTGTTCCCCCTCTTGAATGGCCTGTTGATCAAGTTGGCCAGATACAGCTTTCTTACCGAGCTGAAAAGCTTCCCCCAAGAGGCCCACTGGTGGCAATCCAAGGGCAAGAGCAGCAGCTGTTCCAGCGGTGAGTTTTGCCGCTCGCAACCAATCTATCCGCTTGATAAGTTCCTGCACCTTTTCTATACCTCGCTTCTTCTCTTCTGCCTTCTTGGCCATTGCACCGCCAATTACATCTAGCAGAGCGGCTCGCGCGTCATCATACCCTTGGTACAGCCACGCGTTGAACTCAACGAACAGGAACTCCGGCACACTCCCATCCCGTCCTTCAAGTTGCGAACGGATCAACTTGATCATTGACGACTTGCCGACACCCCACGCCCCTGAGACCCCGATGGACACTGGACGACCCTGCGCCTGCACGATGATCTCAGCCACCGTGTCTGCAATGCTCATGAAATTCAAGAAATCGCGATCTGTTTAATTGTCATGCCACATGGTAGCCTCGATACCTCTGCCCATTCAACTCACAATAGGAACACATGACATCATAGAGTAGATTGCCCCGTATGTCCATCATTAGTTTTCTCTTCAATCCGGGATCTCCCAAGGATGCACGTTGCATAGACTGCGACCAACGGTCTGTAGAATCGAGGCGATTTTGTCCGCAGCGCACGCGCGACACACTCCTGACACACAGGCGACACACTGAGGAATTACGCCGAAAAGACGCCGAAGGGCATTTTTGGGCTAATAATGGACTTGGGTGGCGCAAAATAGAGATCTTAAGTCATTGCAAATAAACGACTTATGCATTGAGAGTGTTGGGACTCGAACCCAAGACCTACGGCTTAAAAGGCCGTTGCTCTACCGACTGAGCTACACTCCCGCTTCGAAACGGCATACTGTACATGTATCGGGTAAGCCATGCAAGGAAATTTGACCTGATATGCGATTTTGAGGCGGCCGGCCGTGCGAGAGGCGGGTTTCCCCCGCGTCCCGCTGGCTGGGCTTCTGCCGGCACGCTCCGTTGGCCTTGACCTTTGCGCGTCCGTACCATGCGCTGAGAACCGCTGCACCAGTCAGAACATAACGCATGACAGGAAGCACCCACATAAAAGCGTCCCATATCGATCCGGTAACGCGGTACCTGCATGACACCGATTTCGGCACGTTCGTGTTGGCGACAATAAGGAATCAGACCACGATAGAAGTCCGGATGGCCTCCTGGACAGGAGGCTTGGTGAGAAGCTGGCCTCTACACTGTGGCCCAAATAGATCCCGAAAAACCGCGGTTGCCGCTACCGCATACTGTCCGCGGGCAGATAAAAATCGCCGGCCCCCAAGCCGCTCGGGTATGGCGCCGTCCCGTCGGAGGTAACCGCCACCTTCATCGTGATGGTTTCATCGGCCGCGAAACTTTCGACGTGTCCATCCGCGTATCCCGCCCGCGGCCGAATCGTCACTTCGCCCTTGCTCCTACCGCCGCCGATCGACCAGTACGCGCTCAACAGCCACGTCTCTTCCACCATAGACGCACCCGCAAACCGCTCGCAGCTTCCGTAACTGGCCGGGCTCCGCCAATGGTCGAAGCCGAAATAATCGCTCACCATCAACGTACTCCTGCCGCGCCCGTCCCCCGGCCCGCTCGGGCCTCTGAACGGATAAGGCTTTTCCACCAGGTAACCCGTATAGTTCCAGTAGAAACAATATGTCCCGGTAACCGGGTCTGACGGGAACGTAGTGTCCGGATTGTCCCAGTCATCCCCGGCTTCCCAGGACTCTTGGAGGTACTTGTATTGATGTGGTGCGTTCGGACAGAACATCACTCGTGCATCGGTGATATAATCGCCCAGGTATTCGCTCATCGCCCGGTGCACGCCCGGGCTGCGCGTGCGGTTGCCCGTGATCTTCATCGGGTCCGACCAGTTCCACGTATCCCCAAAACCCACCGTCGCCACCGACTCTGGAAAACGATCGTGGTTGTCCATGGCATAAAGGTTGACAGCCCCCACGATGTGCTTCTGATTGGCCGCGCTGACGATCACCAGGACCTGCCGCTTCGCTCGGCCCAGGGCTGGCACAAGGATTGACCCCACAATCCCGACAATCGCCACAACGACCAACAGTTCAAGCACAGAGAATCCCCGCCTCCCCCCGACACGCCGTATGCACCTTAACCGTGCCGTGCCGATCGTTTCTCGCTCCAAATCGGATCGGGGCCGCTATTTCCCAAACCATTTTACAATTCCATGCGCAGGTTTCAACCGAAATGGTATCTGCTGCTCCGGCAAGGCCGCCAAAAAGCCTTCACTTCAGTTTCACTTACCATACCACGGCAGGGCCGTCATCCAATCCCGCGCCATCGCTGCAAGGTCCGCCAGGTCCACCACGCCATTACGATCGAGATCGCCATCCACAGGCCATTCGCTCATGCTTGCATACATCGTCCCGCCGTAGGCACCCATATTCACCCGGCCGCCGTTGGGCATTGGCTCACCCGAAGGATCAGCCGCAGGATCACCCGCATCAACACACGGACTCGTGACATCATCCAGCACCCACTGCCCCTCTCTGGCATGCATGACGTAGATGCCCGGACTGCCAATGATTTCCAGGTAGATGGTTTTTTCATCGACTGTGACGTTCGGCGAACCGGTATTGAGGATGGGGTTTTCGTGCTCGATTAATTCGATGTTGCCAAATGCCCCGTCTGTCGAGGTGCGCGTCGCTTTGTAAATATGTGCACCAGGATGCCCGGGCCAGTCAGCAGCGTTGAAATACAGAGTCAGGCCATCGGGCACGATGCACGGAGCCACTTCAGAGGCATTGGTGTTTATCTCGTATAATGGCCTGAGATTCCCGAACGGCTCAGCGGTGGAAGACCGCGTTGCCATCCACAAATCCGCACCACCTGCGCCGCCGGCGCGCGTTGAATGGAACAAAATCGTCAGTTCGTCACGCGTCAACGAAGGTTTGCCCGCATTCGCGTTGGCGATATGCAATTCATCGAATGTCCGCACATAAACCCATGCCCCCTTCTTGGACGTTCGCTGAGCCATCTTGATTTTCTCTATTCCGGATGGTGCAGCCTCCCTGTAGTAGAGCCTCAGCTCATCGTGTGATACCCAAGGCCCGTGGAAATCATGCCCTCGGGCAAGCTCAGTAAGCACTCGCTGCTCCGTAAACGGCCCCTTCGGATGATCCCTATACCCTTCGACAATGCATACCTGCCCCAATGCCGGAATATAGCGGCTGAAGTAGATTGTGAGAACATCTTGGGAAACGCATGGTGCTGCGGCCTTGTGTGCTCCGTCGTTGAGTTCTGCCAGGTTTACAGGTGCTCCGTACTGCGGCAAGCTGGGATCCGGCCGAACGTACCGGCCCCGCGCGCTCTTGAGATGATAATCGCCGCCGACCACATCCGCAAAAAAGGGATAGGCAGTGATATTGCCCTCCCCCTCACTGCCGTCCTGAACGCAACTGTACATTGCCGTGCAGCCGAACAGGTCCCCATGTTTATTGCCCCACAGGACGCAGTTCGTGATGGTCGGGTTCGCCCCGTCATACGCACTGATTCCAAAGTCGTTGCCGACCACTGTCAAATTGCTCAGCGTCGGAGAGCATCCATTGGTCAGAAAAACTCCGTACTCACTGCCGGTGATCACGAAGTTCTTAACGATGCTTCCGGCCCCCTCTCCTGAATAGAATGAAAACGCATAACCTGAGGCTGCCCGCACCACCGCCGGCTCAGCGGCGCTTTGCACGGTAATCGCCTTGCCCTTTAAGTTAGCCTGCTCGTTGTAAGTCCCCGGCCACACAAGAACCGTACTCCCCTCCGCGGCAATATCGATCCCCGCCTGAATCGTCGCAAACGCATTCTCCCGGCTCGAACCGTCGTTTCCATTATCGCCTCTGAACGCATCCACGTGCAGGACGCCCATCTTCTCGATCCAGCGCGATACGTATATGCTGCCCCCCGCAATAGTGAAGTATAGAGCCTTTTCGTCAGGCGTCACGTAGACAGCAGTTGGTTTTTTTTCTGCGGACTCAACCGGAATATCGATCCGTTTAACATTTACAAATGCCTCGGCGAGTGAGCTCCTCTCTGCGCGGTATACATTGGTGCCATCGTCCGTGCCCCTGTACGATGAAGTAAAATATAAGGTCAAACCATCTGGCGAAATATGTGCTCTGCGATCCCAATCAGCATGATTGATTTCGTAAAGGGGCCGCAAGTTGCCAAAACGCGCATCGCGCGACCCCCGATAGGCCATCCAAAGGTCCCACTTTCCCGCCGACCCCGGGCGTGTGGATGAAAACACAATCGTTAACTCGTCTTCCGTCAGTGTCGGTTTGTCAACGTCGGCCCCACTGGCCTGTAACTCGCTCAAGGTGCTCACCACCGTCCAAGGTTCACCTTTGGCGGTCCGCTGCGCCATCTTCACTTTGGATGCCCCCGAAGCATCAAACTCCACATAGTAGAGCCTTAGTTCGTCGGCTGATACCCATGGATCGCGCAAATCATACCCAGTCAAAACTAATTCATTCAATATGCGTTCGCTGGTGAAGGCCCCTTCCGGCATCTCTCGGCACGCTTCAACGATCCGCCACCGTCCGGACACCGCGTCATAGCGCATGAAGTAAATGGTGAGACCACTTTTCGACAAACAAGGGTGGGCAGCACGTTCGGTCTGTGAAAGGTTTAACTCGGCGATAAATTTCGGCATAGACCACCCAGCAATTGCCGCTCCGCAGTAAACAAGCGGTACGCCCATCAAGACGCCCGCCAGTTTCGTGATTTTCATCGCTTTACCCCTTTCACTTTCAAACCGCGTTCAATATTGTTTACCCATCGCACTCCACCAACTCTGTGAGTACAACACAAACGCGCGTAAGCTCTTGTGTCAGTTCGGCTTTTTTCGTACGGCGTAAAGGTTCTTGGTACCAAACGGCTCCGGATCACTGAACCAATAACCTTCAAATTCTCTCTGAAAATAGCAGACCGGCCGTCGCACCACGTGAGGCTGAGGCTTAACATAAACGTCCGTCTGCCACACAGTGACAATGAAGGTGCCATTCTCAGCCAAATGCTCGCGGATGTTTTGCATGGCAAACGAAAAAAGCTTTTCGTCGACAATATGTTGGGCCACACTTATCATGATGATTAAGTCAAATTTGCCTTCCAGCTTCTGCCTGCCCACATCCAGTTTCTTAAATTTGAATGTCGGGAAGCGTTCAGCCAGTCCCTCGAACAACACGTCGGTGATGTCGATGCCCAAATAATCTGTTCCGCCATTATCGCGGAACACTTCGGCGAAAATCCCCGTACCGCACCCAACATCCAGCATCTTGACTTTGCTGAAGTCAATCCCATGCTTCTTACAGAACTCCAGGAAAATAGCTCTTTCCTTCTTGTACTCTTCAATATTTTCCTCTTCGGACTGTGTCCAGTTTCCGACGCCGCGATACGCGAATCCATGTCGCTTGTGTCGCTCTCTCCAGTACTGTTCAGGCCGATACTTTGGCACGATGCGATCTCTCAACTGCCAAAATGGTCTCAAGACCAGTTTGCGAAGCCGGTACAGAGCGCTGCGTTTCTTATCATTTTCGTTTGCCATTCTTACTCCATGTCAGCCGTTGCACGTTCTAAGGTCCGCCTACGCTTGGCAGGACCGTCTTTGCTCAGAATAACCGTTATGTCTGGCAAAGTCGAGATGCCGCTCTTATGACTGATGTATGCTGCTCTCACCGAATCAACTCAGCGCTTGCGAGTTGCGCAAGCCACAAAGGCCCGCCAACCTCATTCACCCGCTGGCTTCCCATACGCACCTGCGATGGTACAGGATGCATTTCTGCAATGTCCTGCATGTATGAAAACTGCATGACTCCGATCGCTGCTCCGTCCGCACCTCTGAACGCTATCTCCTGCACCAGGTCCTCCAATATATCGATCGTATATTCCAATTCCACGTCGCCGCAGTCGAGCACAACAGTTGCCTCTCGCCCCTCAACGCGAATCTCGAACGGAATCCGCTTCATAGCCGCGTCTCGCCGCACCGTATCGATGGTATGCAGCCCCGCCCACGGCCGACTCAGACCCGCAAAGATCCCTCCGCACGCCGCATCAGCCCAACTCTGCACGACCTCCCCCCGCGGCCCCCGCACGCAAGCGCCTCTGGCGTCACCCGCAATCTCGCGCTCGCCCACCCGCAAACTCAACCACGCCTGCGCACCGCCGGCCGCATACACAAAAGGCAAATACCCACGTCCGCTCACCGGCTCGCCGCGCAGCCGTCCCTCGACCGAAAAGTATGTCCATCCCCGCTTGTGCATTTCGTCACGATTGTCGATCAGCTTCGCCTGCCGCGGCCAATCGCACTTGAAGTAGTCCTCCTCCAGCGCATTGCAGTGCCGCGTTGTCCAGGTCGTCGCCGATGCAGCCCCGCCGATTGTCGCAACAACAAGCAGATCCCGGCCGCGACTGCCTATATGCCCCATCACCGCGCAATCCCTCTGCATCTGGGAGATGAAATCACTCAACTCCGGCGAATCCGTCGGCAGCCGCCTGACAGAATAGTCACTCTCCCATGTCCGGTGGTTGTGAAGCGTGATTGTATTGGAGTGGGCGTCATAACTGTAGTTGCCCGTCTCGTTCTGCAGCCACTCGCACCAGCGATGGCCTGCGTCCGGCCTTACAACCACGTTCCTCATCATCACCGGCCCGTTGACGCCCTCCGGGAAATAATACCATCGCTCACAAACGGCGTCCCTTTTCAAATCGCCGACCACCGCCGGCGGCGCCATGCCGCCCGTCTGCCAGGCCGCTTCTGTCACCGGTTCACTCCCATGTGACATCGACATCACCGCCGCCGCGGTAACCACCGCCGCCGCCGCCGTAAGCGTCAATGTGCCGGCCGCACTGCCCGCGGCGCCCGCCGCCGCGGCCGCAATTCCCACCTTCAGTGTTTCCGCCGTCACGGTAACCTCTGCCGCCGCCGCTTCGCTAACCGCCGTCATCTTGCCGAAAAGGACCAACGCCGTCAGCAGGGAACCCCTGCCGAGCCCCCGCCGGGATAATTGCTTTGCAAGAGCCTTCTTAGCGCGAAAAAACAATGCCCGCGCGCCGAATTCGCTCATCTCCATTGTCTCCGCGATGCTCTTGTACGACATGCCGTCGTAACACCGCATTGTCAGGACCGCCCGATGTCGCGGCTCCAGATGGCTCATTGCCGCAAAAATGATCTGCTTCAGTTCCGCATTGACAAGATTCGCCAGACCGTCTTCACCTGAGGAAAAATCTGCATAACCTCCTTCTCCGTCGCCGGTTACAATCCTCGTCCGCCACCTGTCCCCGTAGTGTCGACGCAGCAGATTGAAGGCGATACCGTGCAGCCATGCGCTGAAACGGTCTGCCCTCTGCAGCTTGCCCAATACCTTGAACATCTCCAGCATGCTCTCCTGAACAATGTCCTGAGTCAGTGCCTCATCAAGGGTGATCCGAAAAACGTACCGGCGCAGACTCTCCTGTGCCAATGCGGCCAGACGTTCCATGCTCGCCTTGTCACCGCTCTGGGCCCGTGTCACCAGTTCCGAGTAGTCACTCCTGCCCATAAAAAAACAAGAACCGTACCCTTAGTGCAGGGTCTGCGCAAAAACGTGATGCGGTTTTTCCAAGAAAACCAAAAAACCGTTCCCGGTCGGCCGCCGCCCTAACTGCCGGCAAAAAAGACGGCCTCTAAACCGGATACATCATAGCAGAAAACCCCCTCCTTTGCAAGCGATCCCCCCGAAAAAAACGGCCCGCAAAAGCCGCAATAGTGCCTGCTGAAAAGCCCGCCCCCTCATTTCCGGCGCCAACCGCCCCTGTCATTGCGAGCAAAACGGAGCAATCTCAACGCACACACATCGTGCCGCTGGAATGCCAGCAAGTTATGCAACAGCATCAACGTGCAACAGTCAATCAGCGCAATCAGCGAATCAGCATTCTAAACTCCCGGCGTACCGCATCCACATCACCTCCCCCCACGGCCGCTGATATCAAATTCGTGCCGATTCGTGCCAATTCGTGGCTCCTATTGCCGTCCCCGTGGTCCTTGGTTGGCACTTCCTGCGTCTGATAATAACAGAAGCACCACCGTTGCAATTTAGGCGTATTGGATACTTAACACAATCTTAATATAATCTTGACGTAAATCACAGCTTCTGCTATAATTTAGTCATGTACTTAGAAGCAGTGGGGGGGCTTCTCTAATGCTGGAGATCCAGCAATATGATTTTATACTGAATCCTTTCTGTGGTACCTTCGCCGCCGGCATTAAAGGCCTCGTCGCGTCGATGTACCTCAGGAATGCCGCCGAGTACACCGGTATGTCGGCCGCCGAGGCTTCGCTGCGATCGGCACTGGCCGAGAATATGGTCAATAGTGAAAGTGTAAACCGCGCCCTGGCCCTCGTCCAAACTGATCAGGGCCGCACCGCTTCCGTCGGCCGGAAGCTGGACCAGATGAAAAAGCTTGCCGGCGATGCCGCTGCTGGCGGATTTTCAGCCGCCCGACTGGCCGACATGCAGGGCCAAATGCAGGTACTCGCCGAGGAAATTGACAACATAGCCCACGGATCTCTGGGTGAAACACATCTCCTGACCGCCAACGGCCTCACGCAGAAGGTATTCATCGGCAACGGCATGTATCTTGATATTGAAACCCGCGATCTCACATCTGCCGGCCTGGGCCTCAAAGACGTCAACATAACCAGCGACCCTCATGCCGCCTTGGCCAACATCGAGGCCGCAGCCAAGGAATACAACGCATACCGAACCTATCTTGATGGTCGCTGCGTGGCGCTCCAAACCACCGCTTCTGCACTGCAGGTGCAGCGTTCAACACTGTTTGCGGTCCAGTCCGCAATCGAGTCTACCGATGCCGCCCTCAGGGTTGTCGGTCTCGTCGACGCCCACGCACGTGCCGCCGCCGACACTCTGATCATCGCCCAGGCCAACGCCAGCGCGCAAACCGTCCTCAATCTGTTGGCCGATTAGCTTCTGCAAAAAAGCAAGGGGAGGCGTTGTCGTGAAACGCCTCCCTGCATTGTGTGAGGTTGCTGCGTCCGATGCCACAGCAACCCGTTGCTGACGGGCCACCCCCGCATTTTGGCCCGTCGTTTTATGTCCGTGATCCATCACCCCAAACGCCTCTATCGGTACTATAAACGCAATCTTGAAAGAGCAATCAACTAATTTTTGCCGTAAAATGCTTGACCACCTGAAAAAAGATCAAATTCCTGAATTACCCCCATTGGCCTTATTACAAAACGCTCTAACCTGTTGAGTAAACGGCTATCGACTCATAATCCAAAATACTCATTGCAGTTGATCCCGTCGAAAACTGCTCCCGTCGCCACACTTCGGTATGCTGCATCCAGTCTGACGGTTACTGCAGTATTCCCGGGCGGATTGTAAATGGCGATCCCGTTTTCGAACGCGCGTGTGACCACATTGCCCGGCCGTGTCACGCCCGGCGCAAGCGGTTTCCTAATGACTTGTTCCAGAATGCATGCCAGTTGTGCAGGTGATCGCGCGTCGGCAGGGGGTTCGGATCGGAAAAGAGACAACAGCCGTTACCATGCGTCAGCGTCAATGTCGTCACCGCACGCATCAGCGCCACATCATCTCGCGATCTGTGAAACCATGTCTCCACACAATCAACCACACACTCTTCTCGTATTGTCGTTATAAACTGAAAACCCTCTTTCGCCGGTTGCAAGTACAACCCCCAGAATTGCCACATACAGCAAACTCGGCTGCTACGGCCGCATTGTCAAACCCGCCGACGAAACGCTCGTGGACGTTATAGAAAGCCCGTGCCTGTACGTGGCCTCCTATTCGCTCTTCCGCAGAATCTTTGCCCCCGCTGCGTTGAGCTTCTCCTCGATCCGTTCGTAGCCCCGATCGATGTGATACACACGGTTGACGATCGTTTTGCCGCGCGCCGCAATACCTGCCAACACCAGCGCCGCCGAAGCACGCAGATCCGACGCCATCACCGGCGCTGCAATCAGCCGCTGCACGCCCGCCACGATCACGCTCGGCCCTTCCTTGCGCAGGTTTGCGGCCATCCGGTTCAACTCCGCCACGTGCATGAACCTGTCCGGGAAGATCTTCTCCGTGATGACGCTGTTGCCGTCTGCCAGGGCCAACATCGCCATGAGCTGCGCCTGCAAGTCCGTCGGAAAACCCGGATACGGCTGTGTCGTAACATCGGCCGGCTTGATCCTCCCCGTCCGCGTCACCACGCATCCATCCTCCGTTGCCTCCACCGTCACGCCTATTCGCTCCAGACGGTCAACCACCGCCAGCAAATGCTCCAAACGGCAGTTTCGCAGCCGCAGCCGCCCGCCCGTAATCCCGGCCGCAACCATGAACGTCCCGGCTTCAATCCGGTCCTCGATCACCCGATGCTCCACCGGCCTCAGCGATGTAACCCCCTCGACTGTCAGCCGCGGCGATCCTATCCCGGAAATCTTCGCCCCCATCGCATTCAGGCAATTCGCCAGGTCTTCAATCTCGGGCTCGCACGCCGCCGATTCGATCACCGTCGTGCCTTTCGCCAATGTCGCCGCCATCAGCACATTGGCCGTACCCAACACTGTCGAACCAAACGGCCCGCCCAGAAAAATCCGCTTGCCCCTCAAGCCTCCCTCGGCGGTTGCCACGATATTGCCGTTCTCAAGGTAAATCTTCGCCCCCAGTTCCCGCATCCCGTGCAGGTGAATATCCACCGGCCGGTCACCGATCGCGCAGCCGCCCGGCATAGAAACCTCCGCACGACCGCACCGCGCCACCAGCGGCCCTAAGATGCAGATCCCCGCCCGCATCTTGCGAAGTATCTCGTATTCGCCAACCGGATTGTCGATCCGCGACGTGTCAATCTGCCAGTCGCCGTTATCCCGGTCCACCTTGGCGCCCAACCGCTCCAGAAGCTGCTTCAGCACGGAAATATCGGATAGCCGCGGAACCCCCCGCAGTATCGTCGTCCCCGGCGCCAGGATCGCCGCCGCCATGATCGGCAGCGACGCATTCTTCGATCCGCTGATATCAATGGTGCCCTCTAATCGGACCGGACCCTCGATGTGAAAAGTATCCATACTGATTTTTCCTTGATAATAACGCGCCACTCTACTACAAATACCAGGGGGTTTCAAGGCCAAAGCCTGACACGGCATGCACCCCTGACGTGGGCATCCTGCCCCTCAAGCTTTTTGCATGGCGGAGTTTGTCCCGCCGCACGACATGGACTGACGAAATGATCATGATCGCCGCAACGGACCCGAACGCTGCCGCATTGTCCGACCTGTCCGTCGGCATCGCGGAAATCCTCATTCTCGCTGTGATCGCCCTTTCCATCACCTTTCTCGCTTCGTGGTTCGTTCTGCACCGCGGCCCCAAGGCCCTGCGGTCCGCCCCGCCCCGGCGCAACTGCGTCCCCCTCTATCTGCCGCTTCTGCTGCTCATGGCATGGTTCGGGCTGCAAATGGCGGCCGCCCTGCTCATCAAGGGATTATTACCCCGACCAACGGATGCCGAAGAGCAGTTCGCGGCCTGTTTGGCGGGCGCCATTATCGGAGTCCTCATGGCCGCCGGCACGATAATTGTGGCCGCCTTCTTTTTCCCCCGCGGCCTCAAAGGCTTTGGCCTGGACCTGCGAACCATCCCCCGCGATCTGCCCGCCGCCTTTGTAAACCTCGTCGCCGTTCTGCCCATCGTCTGGCTCGGAGTAGCCGTCGTCGATATCGTCGGCAAGCAGCTCGTCGGGCCCGACTTCCAGATAAAGCCCAACGAAGCCCTCGAAGCCCTGACGGAAAACCCCGACCCCTCAACGCGAATCCTCATGCTCACCTCCGTCCTCCTCGTCGTCCCCGTCTTCGAGGAGGTCCTCTTCCGCGGCATGCTCCAGTCCACGCTCCGCGGCTACGTCCACTTCCCCTGGCTGGCGATCTTCATCGCAAGCATCCTCTTCGCCCTTATGCACCCGTGGCAGCATTGGCTTGGCATCTTTGCTCTCTCGGTGGGCATGGGCTACGCCTACGAAAGAAGCGGCTCACTCTTCCGCCCCATTTTCATGCATATTCTGTTCAACACCGCCAGCGTTGTCACCGCACTTCTCATGACCTGAAACGGCAAGCATCTCAATCGTCGTCGTCCTGATCGATGCGGAGCCGAATCCAGGCCGGCCGATGATCGGACAGCACCTTTATGGCGTCATACCATTGATCCGTTACCCATTCGAATTGTGCCTCCCGGTCGAAGGCCACGATCCCCACGTCCACTCCGAAACATGGTTTCCTGCTGAATTCCGCATAAGACCCCTGCGACACGATTATCTGATCGTAGATCGAGTTCTTCTGAGCGGTCGTTGTGCTGTACACATCGCTTGGCGCCTCGTCTTTGCTCGGGTCAAAACCCTCCACATCGTTGGCAATCCCCTCCAGCAGGGCAAACCGGAACCACTTCTCATGCCCCGGAATCATCAACTGCTTCCACGCGCTCTTGCCATTGAGAAAACGATTGAAATCCCCAACGACAACGGCATCCTTCTCCGTCTCAGCCGCCAGGTCCTTAAGCCAGGCCGCAAGAGCCGCAAACTCCGCCCCACGTCCTTGCGAAGTATCGCCCTGCACCTTCGTGTAGAGGTGGCAATTGACCAGATAAAAATCATAATTGCCCGCCCTGAACAGCGCATAATGCGGTACGCGCTGAAATGTCGGCAAACCGTCGCCGTCGCCGTCCGGCTCGTGTTCTAACAGCATGATCTCCGATTCCAGGGTTGCCGGCTCCCGCCACAGAAAGGCCGTCGTCTCGTCCCCCGTATACTCTTCGGCGATAACGTACTCATACAGGGGCTTCCGGTAGTAACCGGCCGCCTTGTTCAGCAGTTTCATAAAACGCTGCATCTGCTCGGCCCCGAATGCCGTCGGCTCGATCTCCTGCAGCGCGATCACATCGGCATCCATCTGCATGACGATATTCACCAGGCTCACCAGCGACCGTTCGTACTCGCCGCTTTCACTCGCCCCGAAATTGGCAATATTGAACGACCCGACCCGCACGTACTTTGCCGCAGATGCCGGCGGACAGCAGCTTGAAATCAACACCGCGACAACAATCCGAACATTCCATTTCATGAACGATCTCCTGCATATGATCCGCCGCCCGCCTCCATTTGCCGACCTGTCATCTCCCAAGTATATAGTTCACGCCACCCCGGTCAAGCGGCAAGTCGAACCATTGATTCCACAGCCCTTTTCACAGAAAACCTGCCGCCCGCAAATGCTGACAAATTCACAAGAAAACCTTATCATGCAGCCGACTGGCGCAACACCCCGCACCCCGCCCCCCGCCAACTCCCCGGAAAAAACCTTGCAGCCGTTCGTGTAGAAAGATATACTATTGGTTTGGCCCGGAAACAGGCCGTCAGCCTCGACGTGCACCCCCCGACATGCGATAACCGGTTCGCAAATATTTACGACAGGAGAAAAGACATGCTACCCAGACCGAGAATTGTGTGCGCGTGCGCGCTGCTGCTGGCCGCCGCCTTTGCTCAGGCCCAGCCCGATCTTGTAATCACCGATGTTTGGCGCTCGGGCAATGTGGTGCATTACCAGATCATGAACCTGGGCGACAAGACCGCCGCTGCCGGCCACGATACCAAACTCATGGTTGGCGGCTTCTACGCGACGACCGACTACAACCTGCCCGAACTCGAGGCCGGCAAACGGCTTAACCGCTTCTTCGACAAGTACTCCTGGAACTGTGCCCAGGGCCAGATGGAAGTCTGCGTCGAAGCCGACGGGGGCGACGACGTGTCCGAAGCCAATGAGACCAACAACAAACGCGCAGAAACGTGGAAGTGTGAGGAAACCGCGCCAAAGATCACGGAAGAGCCCACTGTTGTCGTGGGAATCAAAACCTCCGTCATTTCCTGGAAAACGGACGAAATCTGCAGCGGATCAGTACTTTATGATGCAAAAGCGGGAACATTCGGTCAGAGCAGATCGCATACGGGGACCGGCCTCAATCATTCCGTGACGCTCGAATCTCTCAGTGCCCGAACGACCTATGAATACAAGGTCGTCTCGCGCGACGCCAGCGGCAATGAGGTATCCAGCAGGCCGCACTACTTCACAACCCAACCCGGGGAAGATTCGACCAAACCCAAGGTGCAGCTCTTTGCGCCGATGTTGGGCCAGGCGTTACCCCTTCACTTTCAGGCCCAGGCAACGGACGACGAGTCCGTCGATCGCGTTCAGTTCACGTTGGACGGCATGTGCGTAATGACGGATTACGATCCGCCCTACGAGTGTTTTCTGGATCCGGCGTTTCTGGGAATGTCGCACCAGGCATGGTATGGCGCCATGCACGACTTTACCGCGGACGCGTTCGATCTGGCGAACAACAGGGTACAGGCGACCTTCGGAATTGAAGATATCCCCACTTGCCGAGAGATCTATCTGTCGGTCAGCCTCAGAGGAGGTTTTTTCGAAACCACAGCAGCATCCATCGAAAGTCAGAACATCGATCTCAGAATCGAGGCCCGGGAACAACGGCTCCTCGACTTCCATCCGCGCCCCCGTGTACCCGGCGAAACGCCGCCGCCCGGAAACGATCCGTGGGGCTCGGTACAGGAGGTGCGGGTGTACTTTGACGACGTCCTGCAGGATACGCTCTATCCGGACGACGGCGGGGACGACTGGTACAGCTATACGCTGCGTACAGGCGAGATGGAAGCGCCGAGCGATCACACGCTGCGGGTGGAGGCCGTCGGCACCGACGGCTGCATCGAGCGGCAGGACTGCTGGATCGGAGTGCGCCGACTCTCGGCATACGTTTTCATCAAGCGCAGGATCAGTCGGTACGGCAACTTGCTCCACGTGGCGACGGAGATCGAGAACACCGGTCCTCTGGCGGTTTATTTTGACCGGTACGTCGAGAAGACGATGGGCTTTTACCCGATCGTCCGCGAAAGCCCGGACGATACGGGCACGTCCCGGTACGACCCGGACAAGAGGCAGGGCATGCTGGAATTCGATTGGAACTATGCGCTTGCGCCGGACGAAACGCTGAAGTTTTATTACTATGCGGTTCCTATCCTCCTGGAGGGTTTCGACGAATACGACTACGACTTCGGCAAAGAGGTCGAACTGGTGTATCATGACGCCTACGGGCGGGACTACGTGAAGGATACGGTGGGGCACGTCAACGAATTCGAAGATAGTCTGCGAGGGATTGCGCCGGCGGTGTGCGATGCAATTGCGGAGTCGGACTACCTGATTGTCACCAATCCCCACAATCTGCTGGGCATCTACGATCCCGAGGATGTTCAGAGTCTGCTTACGGCCATGGCGGAACTGGCCATGGAGCGCAACGGCGTGCTGGGCTATTTTGACGGCCAGGGCATGATTCACAACACCGGCTTCGACCGCAACGACAGAGTCGCCTGCGGGCACGTGATCGGCGACCGGAAGGAGGAAATCGTCGTCATGGACGAGGAAGCCGACGCGATTAAGGTCTATAACGCGGCTCACGAGCAAACGATCAGGGTCAGGTTGAGCCGCGACGTACTCGAAACAAGACTGCCGATTGCCTTTGAGGGGCTGGCCAGCGCTGATGTGCTGCTGGTCGGCAACCTGCTGCACCAGGAGGACGGCCGGGAACCGTTGGACGAAATCGCCATTCTGAAGGGCGAAGGGGACCGCCGCGGCGAGCTGAAAGTGTTCCGGTACGACCCGGCCGCCGACGATTTCACCGTATACACCGGCTCCATCCGGTACAATCCCGCGCTCGGCGAGCAGGCGATCGTGGCGGACATGATCGTAACGGCTCCAAACATGTCCGAAGAGATCGCGGTGTTCAGGGCCGATGGGCGCGTCGAAGTTTATCACGGAGAAGGGGGTGCTCCGCAGGACGGCTTCAACACCGTGTACGAGCCGGGCGACCTGGTCGCCGGCGGCAACCTGCTGCCGGACGAGGGCGACGAGATCGTTGTGGGCGATTTTTCCGAGGATGAGATATTGATCTACCACGGTGATTCGGGGCGTCTGCTTGTAACATTTCCGTATGATCTGACCTCGTTTATGCAACTGCTCGTTTGCGAGGAGGGACTGGTGATTGCCGATGCCCAGGCCGACCGGGTGGAGGTATACGAAGTTGACGGGGGCGGCGCAACCCGCATAGGCGGCTTCGATTGCCTGATCGGCCGCGACGACGACGTGGTCTGCGGGCGGATCATGGACCGCGTGAACCCGCAGTTTGTCTTCGCGCGAGGCCAGGACAGCGACCACTATTCCGCCAGGGATATCGAAATCTTCACATACTCAGCGTACAATGGACCCGAAACGCCCGGCGATCGGTTCGACCTGCTGGAGCTTTTGCAGCCCGGCGGCGAATGGGCCAGCAGGATGCGCGCGGACTGGACGGCCAACGGATACCTCCTGCTGGTGGGGGAAATCGAGATTTTGCCCGCATTTTCATGCTCGTACTTTCTTACGGGCCATGGAACGCGCAGCGTCGATTTTACGGATAACCACTATGCCAACACGGCCGGCTCGATCAAGAAGCCGGAGATCGCCGTGGGGCGGATCATCGGCAACGATGCCGCAACTATGGCCGAGATCGTCAGGCGCTGCGTGTCCATTGCGCGGGGCGAGCAGGTGCTGGACACGACCAGCGCATACGCCGTCAGCGGCGGACCGGAGAACCGCTTCGACCGCGAACGTGACAACAGGGCCGATCAGCTTCGCGACCGGGGGTACAATACCGTGAGTGAGGACGACGAAATCGGTATGGAGGTGTTTTTCGGCCGCTGTGCGAATCGCGACCTGATTTACCTGGCGGGTCACGGTAACACGACTGTGTGGGACGGCAAGAAAAGCAATGATCTGGCGCTTTATTTCGATTCCGGAACGGGTGCGCCGTTAGTCTACATGAATTCATGTCTTACCGGCCGGTACCCCGCGTCCACGCGCGGACTGGCGGAGATCTGGCTGAAGTACGGTGCAAGCGGGTGCGTGGCGGCAACCGAAATTTCGTACGGCCCGTGGTCAAGCTACCTGGCGGAGGGTTTCATCGGGCGGTATGGGATCGACTGCCCGGCGGGCCTTGCCCTCAAGAACGCCAAGCGGAACCGGATGGGCGAGAAAGGTTATGGCAAGTATGAGTCGGCTATTTACCATTTCTTCGGCGATCCGAAGATGGCGCCGACGCCGGATGTAGCGGCCGCCCTGGAGACGCCGGCCAAATCGGGCAGCAAAGGCATGGAAGTTTCGGGGCCGGTCGACCGCGTGGCGGTCAAGATCCCGATGTTCGAAGTGACCTGGGACGGCTCGGTCGCTTCGGTTCGGATTGAGGGCGGAACCGTGTTCGCCGAGCCGGATCGGCCGGAGGTCCCGGCTTATCCGATCATGATTAAATGGCCCGAAGGCTATCGCATTCAGGATGTGCGGTTGACGGAGAAGGGCGGCATCGTCACGGGAACAGGATTGCCTTTGTCAACGGTGGAGCCCGTCATCGACGGCACGCCACCGAAGGCGGGCCAGCCGCTGCCGGGCGCCTGGCCGGACCGCGACCTCGACTGGTCCGTGGAGCCGATGCCCGATGGAAGCAGCGTACTGCAAATCCACGTGTATCCGTTCTGTTACACGCCGGAGACGACTAACTACGAATTCTTCGGAGCCTGCCAACTCGAGATCGACTACACGATGAGCGGCGTGGAGATCAACAGGCTGGTCACGGACCGGAAGGCCTATAGCCAGGGCGACACGGTCAGTATCGACATGTATGTCCTTGTCGAAGGGCAGGACAAAGACCTCGACATCATTGCCGAGGCTCAGGTGACAGGATGGGGTTCGGGCCTGACCGAGGGGCTTCAGATCAAGCGCCTTGGCGATCTTCACGGAATGGGGTCGTGCAGTTGGAAATGGAACAGCCAAGGTTCCGCGGCCGGGCCGTACGAGGTCCGTGTGAACCTCAGGCAAAGCAACGGGACCTTGCTCGACACAGCCTGCCATTCATTTACCGTGGGGACCAGCGCTGGCATGGTGCAGAGCCTGTCCGTGAGCCCGGCGTGTTTTGAAAACAAGGATTCCGTTGTCATGTCGGCTGTGTTTGCCAATACTGGCCAGACAAGCCTGTCGGGAAAGATCGTAATCGAAGCACAGGACGGCGAAACGGGAAACAGTCTCGCGAGGTTTGAAGACGATTTTGTGAATCTGCCGCCGGATGGAACCTATGCATTCGAGCCCTCGTGGACGGCCATTCGGTCGCGGGGCAACTGCCGGTTTGTCGCGTATGCAATGTTCGACGGCAGGAGCACCCCGCGCGTGGAATGGCCGCATGTATCGGAGTTTTCCAACGGCGACTTCAACAGGGATGGCCAAATCGGCCTGCAAGACTTCGCGGCCATGGCGGACTGCTGGGGGGCGGCCGAATCGCCGGCGGATATTGCCCCGGCACGGGGGGACTGCCGGGTCGATTGGGCGGATCTGGTCGTGGTGGCCCGGGCCTGGCTGGAACGCCTGGAGTAAAAGCGCGTCACCAGCCCCAGGTCTGCGGATAAGCCGCGATTTGCTCGGCTGGCAGCAGTGCTGTATGATGATGCGGGCAACTGACGGCCCGGGGGTATGGCGGGCCGGGCGTGTCTTCGAAACCGGAACCTTGTTGAGGAGTTTGTGTGATGCCGAAACTGCAATTAGGGCTTGCTGAATAAGTCTCTTTCTGCTCTTTTAACCTGGAGAGACGGCTTTATGCGGCTGTTGCCTTTGCCCACGTGCGAGTGTTTGTCGTCCAGACCGCCGCCTCGCGGGTATTGTAA